>ERZ1643250.280-NODE-280-length-59925-cov-8.975330_pt1 | contig 59925 bp, 52 predicted proteins | sample MGYA00579262_ERZ1643250 | MGnify/ENA primary metagenome ERZ1643250 (study PRJEB29033, sample SAMEA4952265) | chicken gut metagenome | biome: Broiler Chicken; feature: Gastrointestinal Tract; material: Caecum | place: Ireland | collected 2018 | study: Broiler...
CAGATTCATTAAAAATTGTCCGAAAAAGTGTCTTAATTTATGAGACCATTATATTACTCCTCTGCTGCAAACCCTGAGAGAACTGGAACAAAAGGGAATAGAAGGAAAAATTCTTACAACAGATTATCTGGCATTCAATGATCCAGCGGCCTTGGAAAAATTACATTCCCTGAAGAATATCGAACTGAAAATGTACTGTACCAATGAAGACCGGGATGGTTTTCACACCAAAGGATATATTTTTAAGAAAGAAGAAGTATACCGTATCATCGTTGGCAGTTCGAATATGACAGCAAAAGCTTTGAAGGTAAACCGCGAGTGGAATACAAAACTTGTAGGATATGAGTCAGGAGAAATGGTTGGGGATATTCTCAGGGAATTTCAGTCTTTGTGGAAGGATCCCCACAGTATAGCATACGATGACTTTATTGAGAACTATCGTGTCAGATATGAACTGATAAAGAAGCAGAAAAAAGTAGCAAAAGCAGTGCCACTGATTTCTTTGGAACAGTATAAACTGCAGCCAAATGCAATGCAGGTCGCTGTCGTAAAAAGTGTAAAAGAATTGGTTGAAAAGAAGGCAGAGAGAGCGCTCTTGATCTCCGCAACAGGAACAGGAAAAACGTACGCTTCAGCCTTTGCACTGCGGGAAATAAAAGCGGAAAAGATATTGTTTCTTGTACATAGAGAACAGATTGCCAAGCAGGCTATGGTAAGTTATCAGAAGGTATTTGGCAGTAAGCGGGCAGATGGTTCGGATTATAAATATGCGCTTCTTTCCGGAAATACTTCAAAAAATATGGATCAGATCAAGGAAGCGGATTTGATCTTTGCAACGATGCAGATGATGAGTAAGGAAAGTGTATTGCATGAATTTTCTCAGGACGCTTTTTCTGCCATTTGTCTCGACGAGGCGCATCATTCCGGCGCAGAAAGCTATCGAAAGATTATGGAGTATTTTCAGCCGGATTTCTGGCTTGGGATGACTGCAAGTCCGGAAACAAACCGCTTTGATGTATATGAAATTTTTGATCATAACATAGCCTATGAAATCCGTCTGCAGCAGGCGTTAGAGGAAGATTTGCTTTGTCCGTTTCATTACTTTGGAATTACAGATTTGAGTATTGACGGAGAAGTGATAGGGGACGAGGACAGTGCAGATGGACTTCGGAATTTTAATCGTCTGACAAGTGACGACCGGGTAGATTATGTCATCGAACAGGCGCAATACTATGGCTATAGTGGGGACCGTGTAAAAGGTCTGGTGTTTTGCAGCCGTAAGGAAGAAGCCAAAAAGCTGTCTCAAATGTTTAATATGAGAGGATTTCGAACAGAAGCTCTCACAGGGGAGGACAATGAGTCCCGAAGAGAAGAAGTGATTGAACGGCTGGTGATGGATGTACCCCAGGAGGAGAGGGAAACTTCCGATTACCTGGATTATATCTTTACGGTTGATATTTTTTCGGAAGGCGTAGATATTCCGGAAGTGAACCAGGTAATCATGCTTCGGCCTACACAGTCGGCGATTGTATTTGTGCAGCAGTTAGGAAGGGGACTCAGAAAGGCTGAAAATAAGGAATTTGTCGTTATCCTGGATTTTATTGGGAATTATAAAAATAATTTTTTGATTCCTATCGCTCTTTCCGGTGATCGCAGCTATAATAAAGATAATATTCGGCGTTATGTAATGGAAGGGGATCGGGTGATTCCCGGTGTATCTACCATACATTTTGACGAAATCAGCCGTAAACGCATTTTTTCGGCTATTGATGCGGCAAACTTCAGTGATATCAAACTGATCCGGGAGAATTATACAAATTTGAAGTATAAATTGGGAAGAATCCCCAGGTTGAAGGATTTTGATGAACATGGTGAGATGGATGTGTGCCGCATTTTTGACAACAGCAGTCTTGGTTCGTATTACAAGTTTCTTGTAAAATATGAGAAGGAATATAAGATACGGCTGTCAAAGGAAGAAGAAAAAGTCGTTGAATTTATATCCAAGAAGCTGGCGTCTGGCAAGCGGATTCAGGAGTTGGAAATGCTGAGACGTCTCATGATTTATCACCATGGAATTTTAGAGATTCTGCAAAAATCCCTTCAGCAGAATTACGGAATTTCCATGGACTCATGCGGGCGTAAAAATCTTGTAAATGTCATGACGAATGAATTTCCGTCTGGAGCAGGAAAAAAGACGTATGATTCCTGCATCTTCATCGAAAAAGAAGGAACCGATTACGGCGTTTCCAGAAGTTTTGAAAGTATGCTGAAAAATCCGGATTTTTATGATATTGTTAAAGAGTTGGTTGAATTCGGGATTGCAAGATATCAGGCAAATTATAGCAGAAGATATCAGGATACGGATTTTGTATTGTATCAAAAGTATACGTATGAGGATGTATGCCGGCTGTTAAAGTGGGAAAATAATGAGGTACCTCTGAATATCGGAGGCTATAAGTACGACAAAAAAACAAAGACGCTGCCGGTATTCATCAATTATGAAAAATCGGATGATATCAGTGATACAACAAATTATGAGGATCATTTTATAAATTCCAACACCTTGATTGCAATTTCCAAATCAGGAAGGACGTTGGAATCGGAGGATGTACAGAATTTCCTGCACGCCAAAGAACGCGGGATAGATGTCCATTTGTTTGTACGAAAAAATAAAGATGATAAAATATCAAAAGAATTTTATTATCTGGGACGGATGATTGCATCTGGAAATGCAGAAGAATTCTGCATGGCAAATACAACCAAAACCGCAGTCGAAATTGAATGGCGACTGGATACTCCGGTTCGGGACGACATTTATCAATATATTATTGGAGCATAAAGAGAGGAAAAAAACATGAAGACAATAAAAGTAGTTGCAGCCATCATCCGGGACAAAGACCGTATTTTTGCCACCCAGCGTGGCTACGGGGAATTTAAAGATGGATGGGAATTCCCGGGAGGCAAGATCGAGGAAGGGGAAACGCCTGAGAACGCACTGATCCGGGAAATCAGGGAAGAGCTGGACACTGAGATTTCGGTGGGAGAAAAAATAACCTGTGTCGAATATGACTATCCGAAGTTTCATTTATCCATGGATTGTTTTTGGGCGGAAATCGTATCCGGGGATCTGGTTTTGAAGGAGCATGAAGCAGCAAAATGGCTGTCCAGGGAGGAACTGGACAGTGTGGACTGGCTTCCCGCGGATCTGGAATTGATTGAGAAAATCAAGGAACAGATGTAAGGATGGAAAAACCATGCCGCATATGAAATTTACATCCGAACACCCCATAGACAAAGGCTGGTCCTGCGATTAGAAATTCTGTGTCACAACGCAGGACAATACAAAATACCTGCTTCGTGTTACCCCATTTGACAAAAGCGCAAACCGTAGTGAGATGTTCCGAATGCAGCAAAAAGCAGCGTCATTGGGAATCCCCATGTGCAAACCGGTAGAGTTTGGAACTTGTGAGGGAGGTATATACATTTTGCAGACCTGGATCGACGGTGAGGACGCTGAGGATCGGATTCCGGAATTATCCGATACGGAACAGGATGCGTATGGTCTGGAAGCAGGACACATCCCGCAGAAGATTCATTCCATACCGGCTCCTGAAACGCAGGAGGACTGGGAGATTCGGTTCAATCGAAAGATGGATTGCAAGTAAGCGCTCAATAAAACATATGAATCACATCATCAAAAAGCAGGAACGAAGTAAGGAGGTCAACAATGCCTTTTGAAATAGTACGAAATGATATTGTAAATATGCAGGTGGATGCCGTGGTAAACACTGCGAATCCTAATCCTGTCATCGGTTCCGGCGTTGACAGCGGAATACATAAGAAAGCCGGATCTGAATTGCTTGCGGCTCGGAAGAAAATCGGCTGCATTGACTTTGGTGATGCGGTTATCACACCAGGTTTCGGGCTGGACGCCAAGTATGTGATCCATACGGTGGGCCCCATTTGGAGGGGCGGGAATTACCAGGAGGAACAGATTTTGTCCTCATGCTATCGGAAATCATTGGAATTGGCAAAAAAGCACGAGTGTGAGTCGATTGCTTTTCCTATGATTTCTACGGGAAATTATGGATTTCCAAAACCTCTCGCTCTGCAAATAGCTGTCCGTGAAATCAGCACGTTTCTTTTGAAAAATGAGATGCAGATTTACCTGGTTGTGTTTGGCAGGGAAGCCTTCGCACTGTCGGAAAAACTTTTCAGGTCCGTCAGCAGCTATATTGATGAAAATTATATCCGCAGCAAAACGCTTGATGAATATGGCACGGAGGGCGTGTATGGTTCTCGGTTTGAAACAAGGCAGTTTAGAAATCGGCTGGAACAGAGCAGCCGAATCCCTGAGGATATTTATGCTTCGCTGGCAATGGAAAAGTGCTTTGAAATGTCTGATGGCGCAGGAGTTCCAAGGGGCTCTGATGATTGGGGACAGCTGCTGAAAAATTTGGATGCAGGTTTTTCTGAAACGCTCCTGCAGCTTATTGATCGTACCGGAAAGAAAGATTCCGAAATCTATAAAAAGGCCAATGTGGATAGAAAGCTGTTCTCGAAAATCCGGAACAATATGGATTACAAGCCATCCAAAACAACGGCGCTGGCTTTCGCCTTTGCTTTGGAATTGGATATCGATGAAACAAAGGATTTTATCAGTCGGGCAGGTTTTGCCCTCTCCCACAGCAGTAAATTTGATGTGATTGTTGAGTATTTCCTTGTGAACAGAAACTACAATGTTTTTGAATTGAATGAAGTTCTGTTTGCTTTTGACCAGCCGCTTATCGGTGCATAAAAAATGTCGCATACCATGCGACCATCCATTCTCCTGTTTTCCATATAATGAAATCACAATAAAGAAATGGGAGGATTTGAAAATGACTGAACTTGTATTTATCTTAGATCGCAGCGGTTCCATGTTTGGACTGGAAAAGGACACCATCGGAGGTTTCAACTCCATGTTGAAAAAACAGCGTAAGGAACCGGGTGATGCCGTAGTATCTACAGTGCTGTTTGACGACAGAACCAAGGTTATCCATGACCGTGTTGCCATTGCAGATGTACCGAACCTTACCGACAAGGAATACTTTGTTGGTGGCTGTACAGCACTTCTGGATGCCGTGGGTGGTGCGATCCATCATATTGGCAATGTCCACAAATATGCCCGTAAGGAAGATGTGCCGGAAAAGACACTTTTTATCATCATTACCGACGGTATGGAGAATGCCAGCCATTGTTACACCTATGATAAGGTACACCATATGATTGAACATCAAAAAAGGCGTTATGGCTGGGAGTTTCTTTTCCTTGGCGCCAACATTGATGCAGCGGCAGAAGCCAGAAGATTTGGCATTGATGATCTATGGCTGCCAACTATCACTGTGACGAGGTTGGAACTGCTCTCAATTATGAGGTTCTCAGCGAGGCAATTACCAGTGTAAGAGCGTGTGCTTCGCCGTTGTCGGCTGATTGGAAAAAGAAGATTGATGAAGACTACAAGAAACGAGGTGGAAAGAGATGATTGGAGCAATTTTGGGCGATATCATCGGCAGCCCTTATGAGTTTGACCGAGGGAACAAGAGCAAGGAGTTTCCTTTGTTTTCAGGAAAGTCTACCTATACCGATGATACAGTAATGACCCTGGCTGTTGGCATGGCCTTCCTTGATGCACAGCCTGATGCCTCGGATGATTGGATTTTGCAAAATCTTGCGAATCGTATGCGTCAGTTCGGGAAGATGTATCCGAATGCCGGGTACGGATGGAGGTTCCGTCAATGGCTTCGTAACCCCAACTGCCAAGCCTATCATAGTTTGGGCAATGGTTCTGCAATGCGTGTATCTTCGGTGGCATGGCTATACGACGACATAAATTCTGTCAGACACGCAGCAAGGCTTTCTGCTGAAGTTACCCATAATCATCCGGAGGGAATAAAAGGCGCTGAAGCAACTGCCAGTGCTATCTTCCTGGCAAGGACTGCACATAGCAAGTCAGAGATTAAGAAATATATTGAGCAGGAATTTGGTTATGAACTGAACCGCACCTGCGATAAGATCAGACCGAATTATAGACATACGGAAACTTGTATGGAGACAGTACCGGAGGCCATCACGGCTTTTCTGGAAGGAGATAGTTTTGAGGATGTTATCCGCACCGCAGTTTCTCTTGGCGGTGACTGCGATACGCTGACAGCTATTGCGGGCAGCATTGCAGAGGGTTTCTATGGCGTTCCTGATGACTTAAAGGCAGAGTGCTATAATCGTCTGCCGGAGCCACTGCTTAAGGCGTTGAAAGTGTTTGAGGAATATCTCGATCGAAGATGATCGCATTTGCAAAATGCAGAAGAATTCTGCATGGCAAATACAACCAAGACCGCAGTTGAAATTGAGTGGCGACTGTTCAGAAAAATTATTTTCCGTCAAAAGAGAAACGGACTGTCGAGGTGATGCAATGAGAGAACGAAAAGAAGTCCTGGATTATGGTCTTACCCTGCCGGATACCTATATTGATACACCATTTCATGACGATAACTGGGTGCTGCTGCGGTACAGGAAAAATAAGAGGGCATTTGCCTGGACCTATGAGCGTAACGGACAGATTTGGGTAAATGTAAAGGTTGATCCTCAGTGGCGTGATTTCTGGCGGAATACCTATGCCTCTGTGCTGCCGGGGTATCATCAGAACAAAGAACACTGGAATTCCATTATCCTGGACGGCAGTATCCCGGACAAGGAGATCCGGCGGATGATTTCAGAGAGTTATGATCTGATTACAAAAAAACATTAGAACGTGTTTGAAAATTGCTTTTTGCGAGAGTACTGCGTGTTTAACGGGCGGCATTTACCGACATGGTAATGCCGCCATTTTTTTTCTGTGGTCCTAAGATTCCTGTCAAAATCATTACATCTTTTTGCTTAGAGCATGTTTGGTAATGGTTTTCCGAATCATCCCAAGAGAGAAAAAATTGAATGTTAGTTACTTTTTTTACAGAAAATGAAACGACTGTTCAATTGTTAATCCGGGAAAGTGTAAGTATAATAAAAGTAGTCAAAACTCCATGTTTTGCTGTCTGTTTCTGCAACTTGCCGAAACCATGTGAAGGAAAGCAGAAATCTGTAAAATAAGAATTTGCACGGTGACAGTTTGCGAAACAGTAACGCAGCGGAGAAAGAAAAACTACAGGATACAGGAGGAGAGGTTTATGAAGATTGGTGAACAGATCAGGGAATACAGGAAAAATGCAGGTTTGACCCAGGAACAGGTTGCGAATTATCTTGGAGTCACGGCTCCTGCGGTGAATAAATGGGAAAGGGGCAGTACCTGCCCGGACATTTCCTTATTGCCGGCGCTTGCCAGGCTTTTGAAGATTGATATGAATACGTTGTTTTCTTTCCAGGAGGATCTGACGGAACTTGAGATCAGTATGTTTATCAATGAGATTACGGAGTCTGCGGTAACTGGGAATATCGTTTCCGCTTTTGAACGAACCGCGGAAAAAATCCGGGAATATCCCCATTGTGATCGGCTGATCTATTTGGCGGCAACGGTATTGAACAGTTCCCTTGCACTGTCTGCGATTGATCCCGAACAGAAAACAGAATACAAAAAAATGGTGAATTCCTGGTATGAGCAGGTGAGCGGCAGTCAGGATGAAAAAATCCGATATGCGGCTCTTTATGCGCTCGCCATGGAAGCGATCAATGATTCTGATTATGAGAAAGCAGCGGAACGAATGGAACAGCTCCCGGATGCTGAGTTTGACAAAAAGCTGTTACAAATAAATCTTTATATGAGTGAAGGAGAAAATGACGCTGCGGCTTTGTTAGTCGAAGGAAGAATTATGGAACTTGGCAGTAAAATCCAGAGCTATTTGTATCAACTGATTGAGCTTGAAGAAAAAACAGGAAACCATCAGACAGCAGAGCGAGTTGCGGAGACAGCGGATCAAATGGTTTCGCTGTTTGACCTGTGGAATTACGGAAAGAAGGTTCCGCACTTTTTGGTTTCCCTGTACAGAAAGGAAGTGGATCAGAGTATTGAGTGGATCAAAGAAATTCTGGATGAGTCCCAGAAGCCCTGGAATATCAGCGAATCGCCGCTGTATTACAGGCTTGCGGAAAGTAAATCCGCTTCCGGGTTGAGTGATGGGTTAGGAGAGGTATATCTTCAGGCATTCATACGAGAAGCAGAAACACAGGAAGAGTATCATTTTCTTCGGGGAGATGAAAGGTTCCGAAAAATATTGGAAGCATATGGAAAGAAAACGGACGATTCTGTGAACGGCTGAACAACAGGAGTCTGGCTGGGAGAGAGACCGGCGGCATCTACCAGAGGAATGGTAATGCCGCCATATTTTTGTGCTTTCGCAGTTAGATTCGTTCTTCGATAACCACATGAATGGAGTCGCCGTCGCCTTTTCCAAGCTGTTTCCGGATAGATTTCAGTACCCCGATCATATAGCAGATCTCTCCGTCGGGGTGTTTCAGCCCCATGTTGACGATACTGCCGTCGTACGGAATTCCGTCAAAGGTCGCATGTACTTTTACCCGGCCTCTTCCAAAAATTTTCCGGATATCCCAGGGAAAGATCACATAGGCGCCCCCGTTTTCTGGTATTTCATGAATGATTTCATCGTATTCGAATTTCTGATTCATATTCAAACCTCCTCTGCAAGTTGCTATCTGAATTTCGGTTTTCAAGATGAATGGCAAAGCCAGTGGGTAAGGCTCGCTTGCGGCGGGCCCTTTGAGACTACTTGATTAGTTTGGGCTTTATGAACGATCCCTGTGCAGATTGCGATAATCCTTTTACGCTGGAAGCGTATTGCTGCGGGGACATTCCGGTAATCTGCTTGAACTGTTTGGAAAAATACTGCAGGGAACTGTAGGAAAGAAAATAGGAAATTTCCGTAACATTCATAGTTCCGTCCCGGATCATTTCTTTTGCCCGATCAATCTTTCTGTGAATGAAGTAATCCATGACTCCGCAGCCTTTTTTCTCATGAAACAACGATTGGAGGGAAGAACGGCTTAAGGAGAAGGCGCTGCAGATCTGTTCCACCGTCAGCTGTTCACAGATATGTTCTTCCATAAAGGAAAGAATCCTGTCGAGACGATTCTCCCTGGAGTTTTCTTCTGAAACGGAAGCAGAAGCCGGAATCCGCCGGACGGCAGGGCTTGCCGGTTTGCGGATCAAAGAGATGAGAAGCAGTTCCAGATCAGCGCCGATCAACTGTTCCGTGCCGAAAGGAAGATCCGGTTTCAGCAGAATCTGTTCCACGGATGGAACATGAAGAGGCGTTGCAAAGGACTGTCTTGCAAGTCCCAGAAGGTGGGAAATAATGTTTCGCTCCTCGATGGACAGCGTATCGATTTTGCCTTCCAATAATTTCATGGCAGGGGAGGCGGAAGTGAAAGAGGCTGTCATAAGGTTTGGAGAATTTTTTCCGATGGAGCGGATCGCATGGAATTCCTTCGGTTTGTGGAAGATAATATTTCCCGTCGTCAGTTGGAAGTCCGATTCCCCGGCAGTTACGAGGACCGTTCCGCGATCCACGTAAAGAAATTCCCAAAAATCATGTGATTCTCCGCGGAAGACAAAATCCCGCATATATTCAAAGTAGTGTATGGTGATGATCGAATCGATGACAATTTCTTTTTTCAGTGGGGTGGGTACATAAGTCATGGCAGCTGCTCCTTGTTTCACGATAACCGGGTGTTTTTTATGATCATAGCAGAATCAGGACAATAAGACAAGAGAAACGGATGAAAGGACAAGTACATTGCCCTGTAAAATTGTATAATGTTCACAAGTAATGAATCGATGGAAGGAGAACCTACATGATAAAGATTGTAAAAAACGGGATGCGGATTCAGCTGGACGAGAATACACTGGCATTTTCTTTTCAAAAAGAGGGCGGTCGGGAATGGAGATGGAATGAAGATTATGCTCCGTATATGGAATGTGCAGAGGGAATTGTATTTTTTCGTGATGCGTCTGAGATCAGCCATGAAACGTTCCGCCTGGGAACCGGTGACGGAATTTTAAGTACCTACCGTGGATTTGAAAAAGACGGGAAATTGGTATCGTATGAGTTTCAGACCCTTGTCTGGGTGGAAGATGCAACGGGGGATGTGCGCTGTGAATGGATCCCGCTTCAGGAAGAAGGACTGGACGTGAAGAAAGTTTTCTGGCCGGATCCGATGGAATTTGCGCAGAAGCGAAAAGACTGGTATACCCTTTTGACACAGCAGCAGGGTATGCTGATTCCCAACACATGGGAAACGGAGCTGCAGAAACCGGTGTTTGATGGCTTTTTTGGAACAGCGGGAGCATATATGCCGTGGTTTGCCCAGGTGAGGGAACGGGAAGGATACCTTGCAGTGTGTGTGACTCCGTGGAATGCAGGGTATCAGGCCGAGCACCCGGCAGGAGGACCTTACACAAGGGTTTCCGTCCGTTTTGAGCCGAGTCTTGGAAAAATGAGGGAGCGGCGCGTCTTAAAATACACCTTTTTCAATGACTGCGATTACAACGATATCTGCAAAGCATACAGAAATGAGGTGGACGAGCAGGGAAGGCTGCGCACGCTGGAAGAAAAGGCAGTGAGAAACCTGAAGGTCAACGACCTGATCGGCTGTGCGTTTCTGCATAAAGGGATCAAAACCTTTGTACAGCCAAACTCGGATTTTTATGATCCGGAGAATCCGGAGAAAAATAACCATCTGACAACGTTTGCTCAGAGAGAACAGGAGATCCGGCAGCTCCACAGGATGGGTGTGAAAAAACTGTATCTTCACCTGGACGGCTGGGCGGAGCCTGGCTATGACAACTGCCATCCGGATTATGGATACGGGCCGGCATGCGAGGCGGCAGGCGGCTGGGAAGGGATGAAATCCCTGGCGGATGCGATGCATGAATGCGGGTATTTATTTGGGATTCACGATCAGTACAGAGACTTTTATCTGGCAGCGCCCAGCTTTGACGAAAACTTTGCATGCCGTCTTCCGGATGGAACAATCCCTCGGCATCAGAGATGGGCGGGAGGACCGCAGTCTTACCTTTGCGCGACACAGGCTCCGTATTATGTAAAAAGAAATTTTCAGGAAATTGCAAAACACGGAATCCAGTTAGACTGTGCTTATCTGGATGTGTTCACCTGCAATGAGGGAGATGAGTGTGATCACCCGATGCACCGCATGACAAGAAGAGACTGCTATGACTATCGTGTGCGTTGTTTCGAATATCTTATGAAAAACGGGATTCTGCCAAGCTCAGAAGAGGTCAATGACTGGGCGGCGGAAAGTCAGGTGTTCTGTCACTATGCGCCGTATGATTTTATGATGCGTGTTCCGGGAGCGCCCAAACAGGCGATACCGGTGCCGCTTTATAATCTTGTTTACCATGACTGCGTGATCCAGCCCTGGATGATGGAGAAGGTGAGCGGGGAAGAAGACTACATGCTCTATGCGTTGCTGAACGGTGGGGCACCTTACCTTGTAAGGGATGCGGCTTATCCGAATATCGACGGAGCGTTCGACGGAAATGTGGAAATGAAGCTGGAGGAAGACATCCGCAGATCGAAAATTGTTTCTGACCTTCACGAAAAAGTAGGAAAATGCGAGATGGTACGTCATGAGTTTGTGGACGGCAATCCGCAGATACAGAAGACCACTTTTTCTGACGGAACCTCGGTCATGGTTGATTTCGAGAAGCAGACCTATGTCATAACGAATGAATAAAGGGAGTCGCCGTCGCCTTTTCCGAAAACTTTTCTTATGTGCAAATGGCTGTGTTTCCTCATGTACAAATGACTGTGGTACTTGCACAGAACCCGTATGAAAGATATAATGAAGAGAAACTATTTTCAGAAAGACGGAAAGGTAAAGTCTGTGCTATGATCAGTATTTTGTTAATGGAAAAAATTGCGGAGCTGTTTCTGATGATGCTCCTTGGGTTTGTGATTGTCCGGGCGGGAGTTCTCCGCTCCGGAGACAGTGTGGTTTTGTCAAAAATCTGTCTGTATCTGGTGATGCCGTGCGTGATCGTCCATGCGTTCCAGGTGGATTTCAAAAAGGAGGTGCAGGCGGGGCTTCTGCTGGCTTTTGCGGCGGCTTTGGTGATCCATGTTCTTTTGATGATTTTGTGCGTGGTGCTTCGAAAGATGTTTGCCATGACGGAAGTGGAAGTGGCTTCAGTGATCTATTCCAATGCCGGAAATCTGATCATTCCCATTGTGACCGGTGTGCTGGGGCAGGAATGGGTCATTTACTCCAGCGCCTTTCTGTCGGTCCAGCTTGTCTTTGTCTGGACCCACGGCAAGCTTCTGTTTTCCGGAGAGAAGAAGCCGCAGCTGAGAAAAATCCTGCTGAATCCCAATATGATCGCGGTATATGTGGGCTTTTTCCTGTTGTTCTCGGGCCTTCGTTTCCCTGCGGTTCTGGACAATACGATCTCATCCGTCGGAAATATGGTCGGACCGGTGTCTATGATGATCACAGGAATGCTGGTGGCGGGTATGCCGTTCCGCCAGCTGTTTGCCCATAAACGGATCTATCTGGTGGTATTTCTCCGGATGGTTTTCTGTCCGGCGATGGTTCTGGTTCTGATCAAGCTGAGCCATGCGGCGGCGTTGATCCCCGATGGCAAGCAGGTGCTGCTGATCACTCTGCTGGCGACGATGACGCCGGCGGCGTCTACGATCACGCAGTTTGCGCAGCTGTATCAGAAGGATGCGGAATATGCCGGGGCGATCAATATCTTTACGACACTGGTCTGCATTGTGACCATGCCGGTCTTTGTGGGACTGTATATGATGTGAATCGGAGGGCGCGGGTACGCGCCCTTCCAATGTTTTGATGCCGTTTTGATGCCGGCAGGAGGTAAAATAGAGGAAAGACGGAAGGGGGAATTGTGAGTGATCAAGATACTGATCGTGGAGGATGAGGCACCGATTTCCAATCTGATGAAGATGAGCCTCAGGAAAGCGGGATATTTCTGTGACTGCGCCTATGACGGCGAGGAGGCGGCGGAAAAGATCGGGCAGAAGATGTATGACCTGATCCTGCTGGATGTGATGCTGCCGAAGATCGATGGATTTGAATTGATGGAGTATATCCGGCCGCTGGAAGTCCCGGTGATCTTTATTACGGCGAAAAATTCCGTCACCGACAGGGTGAAAGGCCTGCGGATGGGAGCGGAGGATTATATTGTAAAGCCGTTCGAGGTGATCGAACTGCTGGCGCGGGTGGACGTGGTGCTCCGACGCTATAAAAAGACAGAGGAAGTCCTTGAGGTCTGCGGCCTGCGGATCGATCCCCGCTCCATGCGGGTACAGAGGGACGGGAAAGATATTGCGCTGACTAAGAAGGAGTATGAACTGCTGCTTTTGTTTGTGCGGAATCCCAACACGGCGCTTTACCGGGAAACCATTTATGAGAGAGTCTGGGGCGGAGAATTTGAATACGGGAGCAAAACGGTGGATCTGCATGTTCAGAGGTTGAGAAAAAAGACGGGATGGACCAGGGAACTGCAGGCAGTCAACAAGGTCGGATACCGGCTGGAGGTTCGCGAATGAAATTTCGTTTGAAAATTACGTTCTGTATGCTGTGTCTGATGGCGGTACTGTTCGGCATCGGGAGCAGCGCGCTGATTGCCATTTCTTTTCAGGACGGCCTGGACAGAGAGAAGGAAGCGGCAAAGAATTCTTACCGGATGCTGATCTATACGCTGCAGATGACGGGCGAATTGGAAACGTGGTCCAGCACGGAGGAGATCCAGGCTCTTTTCCGGCAGCTTTCCGATCAGGGCGGCTCCTGGTCGGCGATCAGTCTGTATTCGGAGGACGGCAGGCTGTACAGCAGCGGGGATGCCGCAGAGTATTTTCAAGATCCCAGAGGAACAGTGGATACGCAGCATTGTGCGATCAGTTATTTTGAGGATGGCGCCGGGGAGCGGTATCTCCAGCTTTCCGGTGCTTTTCTTGCCGGGGACAGAACGCTTTATCTTGATATGGCGCACAACATTTCTATGCTTTATCATACAAGAGAACAGCAGCAGGCGGCGTACCGGAGGATTTTTCTTGGAATGACGGTATTATGCGCGGCGCTGGCTTATACGATGGCTCTGGTACTGACCAGGTCGTTGTCCAGGCTCTCCAAAGGAGCCAGGGAGATCGCCCAGGGAAATTTCAGCTATCGGTCCGGGATCCGTTCCGGAGATGAGATCGGGCGTCTTTCGGAGGATTTCGACCGGATGGCGGGACAGGTGGAACAGAATATTCTGGATCTGAAGGAATCGGTGGAACGCCAGGAGCGTTTTGTCAGCAGTTTTACCCATGAACTGAAGACGCCGATGACAGCGGTGCTGGGTTATGCGGATCTTCTGCGCAGCCAGGATCTGACGGAGGAAGAACGCAGGGACGCGGCGAATTATATTTTTTCGGAGGGAAAGCGGCTGGAGCGCCTGTCTTTGAAACTGTTGGATATCTATGTTGCGGATCAGGGGGAAGTTGTCCTTTCCGAACAGAACCCTGGGCGGATTGTCAGGGATATGGCGGAGCATCTGGAACCGGGGTATCGGGAGCAGGGAATTGTGCTGACCTGTCGCTGTGGGCAGGGGCGCTGTCTGCTGGAGCCTGATCTGTTTCGTTCTCTGCTGGTCAATCTGCTGGACAATGCGAGAAAAGCTTTGTCTGATGGCGGAGAGGTGACGGTTTCCGTGGAGACTACCGCTGAGGGCTGTACACTCTGTGTGGAGGACAATGGTCCTGGAATTCCGGCGGAATCGCTGGAGCGCCTGACAGAAGCTTTTTACCGGGTGGACAAATCCAGATCCCGGCGGCAGGGAGGCGCCGGGCTGGGCCTGACACTCTGCGCGAAGATTGCGGAGCTTCATAAGGGTTCTCTGCATTTTGAGAGCCAGGAAGGCAGAGGAACGAAAGTCATTGCGGAATTGAAGGGAGGGCGTTTATGAAAGCTGGAACCATGATTGCGTCCACGTTTTTGACGGTGGGGATACTGATCGTTGGATTTTTCGCCCCGGAAACAGTGACGGCGGTGGTAGACCGGAGGCTGGAAACAGAGACGGCGGAATTTGAGACGGACAGTGTCCAGGTGGAATCCATGGAAGAAATGTCCGACGTGCTTCAGCTGGTGGGAAGCGGATACATCAGTTTTGAGCTGGAATACGGCGTGGTACGGGAAAAATCGGAGATGGAAGAGCTGGAGCAGAAGGCGGTGGAAAGTCTGGCGGACGCGGGACTTGTGGCAATGCGTTCTTTTTCTTATCATGACGAATATCCGCTGATCGCTATTTCCTATTACAGCGGCGGGGATATGAATCTTGATGCCTGGGGGTATGAAACCGGCAGCGAGGACTGGGAAAATGCAGCAGAAGACATGGAGCGTGAATATGATACTATACAGGAGAACTGGGGAGAAGCAGAACTTGGGTCGCTGGATGAGGAAGGAGATAATACTCAGGATGAAAACGCAAAGGGAAGTACGGCAGCCGTTTTGTGGCAATGTCAGCTTTCCAACGCCCAGGGGGATGTCCTGAATCTGATGATCGATGACAGAAGCGGAAAGGCGGTAAGCTTTTCCTGGCAGAAGGGAATGACGGATGAGGAGAAATATCGACGGATCGAGAGTTTTGAGACGAACCGGACGGAATATGATCAGGAAGGGGAAGCATTCCTGCAGGACATGATGCAGAAGGCCGGCAGCTTCTGTGAGGAATATTATGAGCTGAAGCTGCAGGATACGGTGTTTGAGAAAGTGGAGCCTGATGCCTATGAAACAGTCATGACCGGATATCTGGCGTTTGAGGACAGCAGGGGAAGTGAGGTGATCATTCCTTTCCAGACCATGATGGACGGTTCCTGGTATCAGATTAATTAGGTATATGCGGGAGGAAGGACGCTCTGTAAGAGAAAAGATGGCGTTCTGATGCCGGAAACATGCAGTTTGTAGGAAAGAATCCGCTAAAATATGGGCATAACGTAAATAACGTATCTGCCTGAATGCTTCAGAAAGGGGCGGCAGGGGAGAAGCGAAATCACAGAGATCACGAGGTGAAAGTTATGCCGGACAGAAAAGAAACGACATCAGACTTTGAAGAAAGAGAAGCGGTACGGAGGAGACTGAGGAAAAAGAGAAGAAAAGAAGTTCTGTATCTGAGACTGACCGTGCTGGCGTTTCTGGCGATTCTTCTGCTTTTGATGGGAGTGGAAAAGTTCATGAATATAAAACAACATCGCGCCGAAGAGGAATTTTGGGAAGAGACGAAAGACGCTGCAGTAAACACGGAAAATGTGGCGGAGGCAGACGAGGGAGGTCTGTTTTCAGCAGGATTGAAGATCGACGAGGGAACTGGGAAAGAGGATACTGCGACAGCCGGAGGCTCCGGCGACGAGGGGATTACACATATACGGTCTTGTTCCGAAAAATGGAATCTGATCCTTGTCAACCCATGGAACGCGATTCCGGAGGATTATCAGGTGGAACTGGAGGAACTCAGCAACGGCCAGGCCGTTGACGCCAGATGTTATCCGATGCTTCAGCAGATGATGGACGACTGCCGCGGGGAGGGGCTGAATCCGGTCATCTGCTCGTCCTGGCGTTCCAGGGAAAAGCAGGAGGCGCTGATTGCAGATAAGGAATACCGCCTGATCCGGGCGGGATATCCGGAAGAGGATGTTGCCGTGGAGGCGGCGAAGACCGTGGCTGTTCCGGGCACCAGTGAACATGAACTCGGCCTTGCGCTGGACATTGTGGACAGCAGTTATCCGGAGCTGGAGACGGAGCAGGAGAATACTCCGGTACAGAAGTGGCTGATGAAAAACAGCTGGAAATACGGATTTGTCCTCCGGTATCCGTCGGACAAAAGCGCATTGACCGGCATCATTTATGAGCCATGGCATTACCGCTATGTGGGAAAAGAAGCGGCGAAGATCATGTATGAGGAAGATTTGTGTCTGGAGGAATATCTGGAAAAATACTGCAGCTGATACGTAACAATTATATTTGAAAAATTTAAGTTTTCCTTTCGGAAACATCAGAAATTCTTAGAGAAATCACAAGAAAAAACGAAGGAAGATAACGAAAAATTTGAGTGGCTCTTAACATTTTTTGAAGAAAGAGGCGGGGCTATTGTAACCAAAGAATCCCCCTGATATACTGACCGTGTCATTGAAACACGAATCCCGGTCAGCGTATCAGGGGGATTTCGTGTTGAAAAGAGGGGAGAAGAAAATGAACAAAAAGAAGATACGAACGGCAGTGTTGCTGCCGCGGTACAGTTATGTTGCGGTGATTTTCGCGTTTCTGTTTAATACGGTAGTATACACCGGAGCAAGAGCCATTACCGGCGGATGGACGCACTATAATATTGAAAGCTCCATCGATCGGATGATTCCGTTTTTCGCTCCGTCAGCGGCCATTTATCTTGGATGTTATCTGTTCTGGGCGGTCAATTATATTCTGATCGCGCGCCAGGGGAAGGAGGAGGTCTGCCGTTTTTTTGCGGGAGATTTTCTTTCAAGAGTCATCTGTCTTATCTTTTATCTTGTGTTTCCGACCACAAATATCCGGCCGGAAGTGGTGCCTGACGGGTTCTGGAATCAGGTGATGCTCTGGGTATATTCCGTGGATGCGGCGGACAATCTCTTTCCTTCGATTCACTGCCTGGTCAGCTGGTTCTGCTATATCGGTATCCGGGACAGAGAGGATCTTCCGGTGTGGTACCGGAGATTTTCCTGTGTGATGGCTCTGCTGGTATGTGCCTCGACGCTGACGACGAAGCAGCATGTGATCGCGGATGTGGCGGGAGGGATTTTGCTGGCGGAAATCTGTCTGAGAGTGGGAAAACTTCCGGCGGTGTCCGGCGTCTACCGGAGAGTTCTGGACGGAGTCAATGACCGGATCTTCCGCGGAAAAAAGGAGGTGCTCCATGCAGACGAAGAAGAAAGCGCTGTTTAATGTAAGTTTTCTGCTGGTGGTGTTTGGACTGACGGTATACGGCGTTTTCCATGGGGAAGATCTCGGAGCGATGGCGGAAGCCATTCGCAGTTCACAGATAAAATGGCTGATTCCCGGCGTTTGTCTGGTAGTCTTTTTTATCTGGGGAGAGTCCATCATCATCTGGTATATGATGCGTTCTTTCGGAATTCGATTAAAAAAGAGGATCTGTTTTCTGTTTTCCTCTGTGGGATTTTTCTTCAGTTGTATTACGCCCTCTGCCAGCGGCGGTCAGCCGATGCAGATTTACTATATGAAGAAAGAGAAGATACCGATACCGGTGTCGACGGTCATTCTGATGGTGGTCACGATCACTTACAAGCTGGTGCTGGTCGTGATCGGCCTGGGGATTCTGATCTTTGGAAGAGGATTTCTCCACATGTATCTGGAGGGGATTCTGCCGGTTTATTATCTGGGGCTGACGCTGAATGTGTTTTGCGTGGCTTTTATGACGATCCTTGTCTTTCATCCGGTTATGGCGGAGGACATGCTGCTGAAAGGAATGGATCTTCTGGAGCGTATGCGTCTGATGAAAAGGAAAGAAGCGCGCAGGCAGAAGCTGAAAGATTCCATGGAGGTTTACCGAGAGACGGCGGCTTACCTGAAAGAGCACAAAAAAGTTTTATTTCATGTGATCGTTCTCACATTTCTTCAGAGAATCGCGCTGTTTTCCGTTACGTGGTTTGTCTACCTGGCGTTTCGGATGCACGGCACTTCCTTTTTGAATGTGATCCTGCTGCAGGCGGTAATTTCGGTTGCCGTGGACATGCTGCCGCTGCCGGGGGGAATGGGCATCAGTGAGACATTGTTCCTGAATATTTTTGCAACGGTTTTTCCCGGCGTTCTGCTGCCGGCGATGGTGCTTTCCAGAGGGCTTGGCTATTACAGCCAGCTGTTGATCAGCGCATTGTTTACCGTTGTGACTCAGATTTATTATTCCATAAATACAAATGAGGAGGATGGTTTATGATTGGGTTTTATGATTACACAGTAATTCTGACTTATATCAGTTTTGCTTCGGCGGTTTCCGGGATTTTCTGCGCGTCGACAGGCCACGTGCGCTGGGCGATTGTTTTCCTGGCGTTTTCCGGGCTGTGCGATATGTTTGACGGAAAGATTGCCAGAACCAAGAAGGAACGCACGGAAGACGAGAAGAATTTCGGGATTCAGATCGATTCGTTGTGTGATGTGGTCTGCTTCGGAGTTTTACCGATCGTGTTGTGTTATCAGCTGGGAATGCGCTATATCGGCAGCATGATTCTTCTGGTCTTTTACGGATTGGCGGGTGTCATTCGCCTGGGATATTTTAATGTGATGGAAGCGAAGCGCCAGAATGAGACGGACGAGGCGAGAAAGTATTATCAGGGTCTGCCGATCACTTCCATGGCGATCGCGCTTCCGCTGCTATTTGTGATTTCTCCGCTGCTTCACAGCGCGCTGGCGTTCAAGGTGCTTCTGCACCTCCTGGTGGCGATTGTAGGACTTCTGTTTGTGACGGATTTCAAACTTCGCAAGCCTTCGGTCAGAGAGATGATTTTGCTGGTGGCGGTGATTGCGGCGGCGGTACTGGTGATTCTGTTCGCATGGCAGAGTTGGTGGAGATTGATGCATCGGATCTGAGGAGGGAAAAGAATATGTATCGGATTGCCGACAGAAATGGAAAGATCAAGGAACAGAATTCTGCACAGGACCGGCTGCTGGAATGGCTGTACGGACATTGTGTGGGAAGACTGCTGCTTCGCCCGCTGATTTCTCCGGCGGTGTCGAAACTGGGAGGAAAGATTTTGTCTTCCAGACCTTCCAGTCTTCTGATCCGGCCGTTTGTCCGTGCCAGCGGTATGGACCTGTCTGATTATGAACAGGGACCGTTTGATTCTTACAATGATTTTTTTCAGAGAAAAGTGCTTCCCGGCGCGCGTCCGGTGGATATGGAGCCAGAGCATTTCGTCAGCCCCTGTGATGGAAAGGTCAGCGTTTCAAAGCTTGATGAGAAGTCTGTGTTTCAGATCAAACATACGCGTTATACGGCAGAGCGGCTGCTCCGGAACCGCAAACTGGCGAAGGCTTATGCCGGTGGATATCTGTGGGTGTTCCGGCTGAGTGTGGAGGATTATCACCGGTATATCTATATCGACCGGGGCGTGGAGTCAGAATCTGTCCGGATTCCCGGTGTATTTCATACGGTCAATCCTGTGGCGAACGATGTATTTCCTGTTTACAAGGAAAATACCAGGGAATATTCCCTTCTTCGCACGGAAAATTTCGGAACAGTGCTGCAGATGGAAGTTGGTGCGCTGCTGGTGGGGAAAATCGAGAATCACCGCCAGGGGAGAGTGTTCCGCCGCGGACAGGAAAAGGGAGCCTTCGCTTTCGGCGGATCGACAATCCTGCTGATGACACAGAAAGGACGGGTATGTCCGGATCAGGATCTTCTGGAGTATTCCCGCAGGGGGATTGAGGTGCGTGTACGGCAGGGAGAAGCCGTGGGGAGAGCAAATCAGGTATTGTCTTTCCGGAAAAATTAGTGCATACTATATAACATGCGGATCTGACGTAAAAGTTCCGATGGCTGAACAGTTACGATATCCCGGAAAAGACGGGAAGGATCTGGGACGGCAGGCGCGGTTCATTCAGCGCCTGCCGCCGGCGAACGTCGTATGGCAAAATGCCCTGCGGCGCTTTGTCATGTCTGAAACACGGACGAAAGGGAGCGAAATGAAAAAGTGAACAAAATGATATCGGTAATCATTCCCGCCTACAACGAAGAGGGAATGATCACAAAAACGGCTGAGACGATTTCAGCGATTCTCGCCAGCGCCGCGATTGATCATGAACTGATTTTTGTAAACGATGGTTCCAAAGACAGTACCTGGGATAAAATACAGAAAGCTGCAGGAAAAAATCCGGCGGTACGCGGCATCTGCTTCTCGCGGAATTTTGGGAAGGAAGCAGCCATGTTTGCAGGGATGTATTACGCGAAAGGAGCCTGCTGTGTGGTGATTGACTGTGATCTGCAGCATCCGCCGGAGAAAATTTTGGAGATGTACCGTCTGTGGGAACAGGGGTATGAGATTATCGAGGCAGTGAAAACGGATAGAGGAAAAGAGTCCGTTCTGCATAGGCTGAGCGCCCAGTGCTTTTACAAGATTATCAGTAAGGTGACGGACATTGATATGTCCAGAGCCTCCGACTTTAAGCTGCTGGACCGTAAAGCAGTGAATGTATTATTAAATATGAAAGAAAAAAACGCCTTTTTCCGGGCGCTGTCCTCCTGGATCGGCTTTAAAACTACACAGGTGGAATTCGAAGTGAAGGAACGGACTGTGGGAGAATCCAAATGGTCCACGCGCGCACTGATCAAGTATGCAATTTCCAATGTCACGTCTTTCTCTGCGGCGCCTATGCAGATCGTCACGATCCTTGGCATTCTGATGCTGTGTGCATCGGTGGTTCTGGGAATTACAGCATTATACCAGAAGTTTACAGGAATTGCCCTCGGCGGATTTACAACCGTCATTATTATTCAGCTGTTTACAGGCAGTATCATTATGATCAGCCTGGGGATCATCGGGTATTATATTGCAAAAATTTACGAAGAAATCAAGGGACGGCCGCGGTATGTAGTGTCGGAAACCTGCGGAAAGGACAAGACAGATGAAAAAACTGCAGAAAATATTTGATAAGACCTTCTGGAAATTTATCATGGTTGGAATTGTAAATACGCTGTTTGGAACGGCGGTGATGTTTTCTTTTTATAATCTGCTGCATTTCAGTTACTGGGTATCTTCTGCAGCCAATTACATATTCGGGAGTATCTTGAGCTACTTCCTGAACAAGCATTTCACGTTCCAGAACAAGAGCAGAAGCTGGAAAACAGTGCTGAAATTTGTTGTGAACATTTCTGTCTGTTATCTGGTGGCTTACGGTGTTGCGAAACCGGCAGTTTCCTGGCTGTTGGCAGATGCCAGCACATCCATCCAGGAGAATGGCGCGATGCTGGTGGGCATGGGATTGTTTGTGATCCTGAATTATTTCGGGCAGCGTTTTTTTGCCTTTAAGAAGGGAGAATAAAAGAAGTAATGATTATTTTAATTACAGGCGCTTCTCATACGGGCAAAACTTTGTTGGCACAGAGGCTTCTTGAAAAATATCAATATCCCTATTTGTCGATTGACCATTTGAAAATGGGGCTAATACGAAGCAAAAACACAAACCTGACCCCGGAAGACGATGACGAACTGGAAGCTTACCTGTGGCCGATTGTTCGCGAAATGATAAAAACTGCCGTGGAAAATAAGCAGAACCTTATCATTGAGGGCTGCTACATTCCCAGCGATTGGGAGAAAGATTTTTCCGACAAATACTTGAATGAAATTCGTTATTACTGCCTGGTGATGAGCCGGAAATATATTGAGCGGCATTTTTCGGATATAAAAAAATACGCCAGCGAGATCGAACAACGCATAGATGACACATGGTGTACGATGGAGACAGTCATCGAGGACAATGCACGCTATCTTAAAATGTGTGAGGAACACGGTTACCCTTACATACTGATTGATGGTGAATACAAAATTGAAATTCAATTATAGTAAAGTCAGACGCCTGTTTGGTTGGTCTGGGAAAGGAATAAATTTTCAAATATGTTTTAAAGATTGAGGAGGGAAAATATGTGCCTGATATGTGACAGAATCCAACAAATCAAAAACGGAACAAACCCATATTTTGTAAAAGAACTAGAGACTGGTTATGTGGTACTCGGAGATCACCAACATTTTAAAGGATACACTCTGTTCTTATGCAAAGAACACAAAACAGAGCTCTTCGAGCTGAAACCTGCATTCAAAGCCAGATTTCTGGAGGAAATGTCCCTGGCTGCCGAAGCTGCTTATCACGCATTTGGCGCCGAAAAGATGAATTACGAACTCCTGGGAAACGGAGACACCCACCTGCACTGGCATCTCTTCCCAAGGAAAAAAGGCGACCTTGAAGAATACGGCAATCACGGCAAAGGACCCGTCTGGTGGTACCCAATGGAAAAAATGTACGACGACGCCAACCGTCCCACACAAAAAGAACTGGAAGAAATGAAAACCGCACTGAGAGAAGAACTGGACAAACTTGTGTAAAGGGGTTAAAGATAAATATTAACAAATTTCATCACACAGTTTCGCCCTAATTTTAGTTCGTTGTTGCCAAAACTTATCCGCCTTCATTCTACCGCCCTACACAACCAGAAAGTGGTCCGGAGCCTTGGACGTGGGTGTGCGGCGGGCATCTGAGGATGCGGATGGAAACTCTTAGCGCGCAGAAGCCCTTCCGGGCAGACCAGGCGAAGTGCCTCACGCACTGAGCCTGAGGAGCACTGAACAGTGAATGCATCAGGCATTCGCTGTGAATTGCTCCGGTGTCTGCCCGGAAGGGCTTCTGCACGCTTAGCGTTTCCCCGCACCCTCAGCCGCCCGCCGCACACCCACGTCCAAGGCTCCGGGTCGCTTTCGTCCCTTTACATAATTTGCAGCTGATAGAGTTTTTTGTATATTCCGTTCTGTTCCAGCAGTTCCTGATGTGTCCCGCTCTCGCGGATCCTGCCTTTATGCATGACGATGATCTTGTCCGCATGCTGGATCGTGGAAAGGCGGTGTGCCACCATGATCGTCGTCCGTCCGGTCATCAGCTTCTCCAGAGCCTCCTGAATCCACTGTTCCGTCTCGGTGTCGATATTTGCCGTCGCCTCGTCCAGAATCAGGATCGTTGGATCAAACGCCAGGGTCCGGGCGAAGGAAAGGAGCTGTCTTTGACCTGCAGAGAAAGTGGCTCCCCGTTCGGACACCCTTTCATGATACTGTCCCGGCAGCCGCTGGATGAAGTGGTCTGCGTTGACCTCATGGGCTGCCTCCCTTACGGTCTCGTCGCTGATTTCTTCCTTGCGCAGCCGGATATTGCTGGAGATATCTCCGGTAAACAGGAATACATCCTGCTGCACCTGTCCGATGGCGGCGCGCAGCTGTTCTTTTTTCAGCCTGCGGATATCCACACCGTCCAGCAGGATTTCCCCTTTCTGAATATCATAATAGCGGCCAATCAGATTCAGGATTGATGATTTGCCCGCGCCGGTGGCGCCGACGAAAGCAACCCTCTGTCCGGGTTCAATGGTAAAGCTTACATCTTTCAGAATGTAATCCTCTCCGTCGTAGGCGAACCATACATGCCTGAATTCAATGCGTCCCTTGATTTCCTTTAATTCCACAGGTTCTTCCGGATCTTTCACCACAGGCTTTACATCCAGCAGGGTAAAAATCTTTTCCGCGGAGGCGATGGCGGACTGCAGAGTGGAAAGCTGTTCCGCCAGTTCCTGGATCGGTTCGAAAAAGGTATTGATATACTGAAGGAAAATATACAGTGTTCCAATGGACAGGGTTCCGGAAAGCACGCCGTTGCTGCCGCCTGCCAGTACGATCACAAGTGCCAGGATCGACAGCATGTAAATCATGGGGCGGAAGATGGCAAAGACCATCAGTTCCCGGTAGTTGGCGCGGTACAGTTCCTCGCTTTTTCCTTTGAACTCATTGTTTTTCTCTTTCTCCCGGTTGAAAATCTGGATCACCTTCATGCCGGAGAGGTTTTCCGAGAGAAAGGTATTCAGCGCGGTGATCTTGGTTCTCGTGATCTGGTAGGTCCGACGGGAAATCCGTTTGAAGATTACGGTCAGGACTACGACTGCCGGAATCAGTACAAAAGACAGCAGCGCCATCCGGACATCCAGCATCAGCATCACCGCCGCAAGCCCCAGGATCTTGATCAGATTCTTGAACAGCTTGATCAGAATGTTGGAGTACATGTCGTTGAGGGCTTCCACATCGTTGGTGATGCGGGTAACGATCTTTCCTACGGGAGTCAGATCAAAGAAACGCATGGACAGGCTCTCCACATGGGTGAAAAGTTCATTGCGGATCTCATAGATGATCTTCTGCCCGGTAGACTGCAGAAGGACATACTGAATGCGGTTGCAGACAAACAGCAGAAGCAGCACGCCCACATACCTTGCCGCCGCCCAGAGGATGCCTGTGAACCGTTCCTGTACCATTTCACCAGGCGCGTAGTCCCCTGTGATAAAATTGTCGATGGCGTCGCCGATCAGAATGGGTTTGTACAATTCCAGAACCGTAATGATGATGACAAGGAAAAAACAAAATGCCACAGTTCCCCGGTAGGGCTTCATATAGGACATCATCCGGACGACTGCGTTTCCTTCATAGTTCAGGTCGTCCTGTTCATCTCTTTTCGTTTGAAACAGTTTCATCTTCCGCCTCCTCACTGAGCTGTTTCTCCAGCTGCTGCTTGTCGTAAATGCTGCGGTACAGGCCATGCCGCTCCATCAGTTCCTCATGGGTGCCGTATTCCGCGATTTTTCCTTCGTCCAGAACCAGGATATGGTCGGCGTTCTGGATCGTGGAGATCCGGTGGGCGATGATCAGCGTGGTCTTTCCCTGACGGTTCGCTTTGAGATTCCGGAGAATCTGTTCCTCTGTGTCCGTATCCACGGCGGAGAGGGCATCGTCCAGGATCAGGATCGGAGCATTTTTCAGCAGTGCTCGGGCAATGGAGCTCCGCTGCTTCTGGCCGCCGGACAGTGTAACGCCACGTTCACCTACCATCGTCTGATAGTTGTCGGGGAAATCCATGATATTGTCGTGGATGCAGGCATCCCGTGCCGCCTGCCGGACCGCCTCCGGATCTTTTTCGGCTACACCGAAAGCGATATTATTTTCCAGGGTATCGGAGAAAAGGAAATTATCCTGGGGGACATAGGCGATATCTCCGCGCAGCACCCGAAGAGGAATATGCTTCAGCGCGTGTCCGTCGATCCGGATCATTCCGGATTTCACATCATAGAGACGCATCAGCAGATTTGCCAGGGTCGTCTTGCCGCTGCCTGTCCGTCCGAGCACAGCCAGAGTGCTTCCTTTTTCAACGTGAAGGCAGATATCGCTGAGCGCCGGTGCGTTGGATTCTCCGGGATAGGAGAAAGTCAGATGGTCAAACACAAGATCACCCTCCAGATGTTCCACCGGTTTCACCTCTGCACCGTCCACAATATCCGGCTGTTCCCGGGAAATCGTCATAATACGTTTCAGGGATGCAAGACCCTGAGACACATAAGTGATACATTCGCCTGCCGCGATCATCGGCCATACCAGCATTCCGATATAGGAATTGAATGCCACAAACTGTCCCAGGCTGATGGTTCCGTCGATGGCAAGATATCCGCCGTAGAGCAGAGTCAGCAGGCTGCTGGCTCCGACGATCAGGTCCAGCAGCGGCACAAACAGAGCCTGAAGCCGGACAACGCTGAGGTTTTTCTCCTGGTTGTTTTTATTTGTCACCGCAAAAGCGGCAAGCTCTTTGTGTTCCTGTACGAAAGCCTTGATCACCCGGATACCGGAGACTGCTTCCTGTACCTGGTCGGTCAGATCGGAAAAGGCTTTCTGTTTGCGGATAAAGCGCCGGTGCATGAGTTTTCCGTAGAAATAGTCTCCGAAGATGATCAGGATCAGCGGCAGGACGGCTATGCATGTGAGCTTTACATCCACATAGAGGATCATCTGTCCGAGCACCAGTACCAGCATAACTGTGGCGTCAAAGGCGGTGATTACCGTCGGTCCCAGAAACATGCGGATGGACTGCAGGTCATTGGTAAAGTGCGCCATCAGGTCCCCGGTTTTATGTTCATTGTAATAGCGCATGGACAGCGTCTCCAGATGGGCGAAGAGGTCGTTGCGCATTTCCTTTTCAATGGAGCGGGAGGCTCCGAAAATAAAATAGCGCCAGAAAAAACGCCCCAATGCAACGATGGCGCCAAGGATCAGAATCCGCAGGATCAGTCCCAGAACGCCGTCCATGTCCAGGGTCTGCGCTTCCAGCCCGTCGGTGATTTCTCCGGTGTACCGCGGAATATAGACATTCATAAGATCCACGGCAAACAGGGCAGCAATTCCCAGTATATACTGGAGTCCATGCCGCTTTACATAGCGGCTGATATACTTCAGTTCCTTCATATCTTTTCTCCCTCGAATTTCGGCGGCAGCCTGTGTCGGCTGCCGGCAGTATAAGAAAAATTATATACCCTCTGAACGTAATGGGCAACTGGTAAATGCGCCTGTTCCTGACAAATGAAATTATATTTTTTGATGTACAAAATTCCGGAGGAAGTGTAGGATAAAAGTATATATTAAGATACATAAGGAGGATGAATATGCGGCTGCTTTTTGAGATGGACAAGAAGGATTATGATCCCAATGGTTCCCGTTTTGTGCGGCCTTCTGCGAGAGCCATCATTGTGAAGGGAAATCGGATCGTAATGGTGCGCAGTCAGAAGTATGATTACTATAAATTCCCGGGCGGCGGTCTGGAAGCCGGCGAAACTCCGGTCTCGGCATTGATCCGTGAGGTGAGGGAAGAGGCAGGAATGGTCGTCATTCCCGAATCGGTAAGAGAGTTTGGTTATGTGCACAGGGTCCAAAAGGGAGAACGGCAGGAGATTTTTGTACAGGATAATTTTTATTATTTCTGCGAGGTGGAAGAGCAGGTCATGGAGCAGAAGCTTGACCCTTATGAAGAGGTTGAGAAGTTTACGCTGGAATTTGTTCTTCCGGAAAAGGCGATCGCAGTGAACAGGTCTTCGGAACACGGAGACAGATCCGATGACCCGCACCTTCTTGCGATGGCGGAAAGAGAGGCGAGAGTGTTGGAACTCCTGATGCGGGAGCAGTATGGAAAGACAAAGAACACAGATATAAATTCCCGGTGAGAGTGTAAAAAGAATGCTTTATCGACTTATGCACTTTTCTGTGCTATGATTATATCTGTATGATTATAGCACAGAAAGGGGTATTTTCATGGAAAATACGTCTGATAACAGACAGAAAAAGCAGGCTTTCAAGCCTTCCAATCATATCAATATCGGTCTTCTGGCGCACGTGGATGCCGGAAAGACGACGCTTGCGGAGAGTATTCTCTATCTGACCGGAGCGATCCGGAAGCTGGGCCGTGTGGATCACAGGGACGCGTTTCTGGACACCGATGAACTGGAGCGGGCAAGAGGAATTACGATCTTCTCCAAGCAGGCGGAATTCTCTCTTGGAGAAACGCAGTACACGCTTCTGGACACGCCGGGCCATGTGGATTTTTCCGCGGAGATGGAGCGGACGCTGCAGGTGCTGGATTATGCAGTACTGATCATCAGCGGCGCCGACGGTGTCCAGGGACATGTAGAAACGCTGTGGCGTCTGCTTACACAGTACAAAATCCCGGTCTTTCTGTTTATCAACAAGATGGATCAGCCGGGAACAGACCGGGGTGCATTGATGGAGGAACTGCACCGCCGCCTGGACGAGCGGTGTATGGATTTCGGGGAACAGGGTACGGATGAGTTTTATGAGAATGTTGCCATGTGCAGCGAAGACGCGCTGGAAAGTTATCTGGAACACGGAAGTCTCTCCGAGGATGAGATTTTCTCCCTGATTCTGGAACGGAAGGTTTTCCCCTGTTTTTTTGGTTCTGCGCTGAAGCTGGACGGTGTGGAGGAATTTCTGGAGAGTCTGCGGAAATTCACCAGATGCCCCCAATATCCGGAAGAATTCGGTGCCCGTGTCTTTAAAATCAGCCGTGACGAGCAGGGAAACCGTCTGACCTGGATGAAAATCACAGGAGGGAGCCTGAAAGTAAAAACAGTCCTGCACGGACAGGGAGAAGATACCTGGGAGGAAAAGGCGGATCAGGTGCGCGTCTATTCCGGAACCGGGTATCAGATGGTGCAGGAGGCATCGGCGGCAAGTGTCGTGGCGGTGACAGGTCTGACAAAGACAAAAACAGGAGAGGGGCTGGGAAGAGAGTGGCTGATCCATGCGCCGTTGCTGGAACCGGTGCTCAATTACCAGATCCAGCTCCCGGAGGGATGTGATGTTTACCGGATGTTCCTGAAGCTTCGGGAACTGGAAGAAGAAATTCCGGAGCTTCATATTGTATGGGAAAAACAGTCCGACGAGATTCATGCCCAGGTGATGGGAGAGGTACAGATCGAGATTCTGAAGAGTCTGATCAAGAAACGTTTTGACACTGCAGTGGAATTTGGCTCTGGCAGCATTGTTTATAAGGAGACGATTGCTTCTGTGACGGAGGGAGTCGGACACTTTGAACCGCTGCGCCATTATGCGGAGGTGCATCTTCTGATGGAACCGTTGGAACCGGGCAGCGGTCTGGTCTTCGATACGGCGTGCAGCGAAGATGATCTGGACAGAAACTGGCAGCGCCTGATCCTGACCCATCTGGAAGAACGGAAACATCCGGGCGTCCTGACCGGTTCTGAGATCACGGACATGAAGATCACATTGGCGGCGGGAAGAGCCCATCTGAAGCATACGGAAGGCGGAGACTTCCGGCAGGCCACCTACCGGGCGGTCCGGCAGGGGTTGAAAAAAGCCGAGTGCATTCTGCTGGAGCCGGTCTATGAATTCCGTCTGGAGCTTCCCAACGATCTCATCGGCCGCGGAATGACGGATATCCAGAAAATGCACGGAACTTTCCAGCCGCCTGAGACAGAAGGAGAAGTGTCCGTTCTGACCGGAAGCGTGCCGGCAGCAACCATGCGTGACTACCAGAAGGAAGTGACCGCTTACAGCCGCGGCCGCGGACGGCTGGTCTGTTCCCTGAAAGGATACGAGCCATGCCACAACACGGAGGAAGTCATGGCAGCCATCGGCTATGACAGCGAAAAAGACACGGAAAATCCCACCGGCTCCGTCTTCTGCGCCCACGGAGCAGGATTCAACGTCCCCTGGGATCAGGTGGAAAACTACATGCATCTGGAAAGCTGCCTCAAACCGGAACAGAAACAGCAGCTGAAAGCACAGCAGGCAGTTACGGGAGAGAATTACCCTGAGGCGACTTCCGTCTCAGGAGGATCTCTGGCAATGGACAAAGAGCTGCAGGAAATCTTTGAGCGGACCTACGGAAAGACAAAAAGAGAACGCCAGTCCTTCGGCTACACCACTGCGCCAAAGACCGAATACCATCGCCCGCGCCCGGAGAAAAAGCCGCAGAAAGAATACCTTCTGGTAGACGGCTACAACATCATCTTCTCCTGGGAGGAACTGAAAGAACTGGCGAAAATCAATATCGAGAGCGCCAGAAACAAACTGATGGACATCCTGTCCAATTATCAGGGCTACAAAAAGAACACACTGATCCTGGTATTTGACGCCTACAAAGTGGCAGGAAATCCGGGAGAACAGACCAAATACCACAACATCCACGTGGTATACACCAAAGAAGCGGAGACTGCCGACCAATACATAGAAAAAACCGTTCACGAAATCGGCAGACAATATCACGTCACCGTAGCGACTTCCGACGCAACCGAACAGATCATCGTCCTCAGCCAGGGCGCAGCCAGAATGTCCGCCAGAGAACTGCAGGAAGAAATCCAGCAGGTCAATCAGGAAATCCGCGAAACCTGGCTGGAACGCCACCCCAAAAGCAAAGACTACCTCCTCGACCACATCCCCGAAGACATGGCAGATTTTATGGAAGAGGTACGCTTAGGCAAAAAACAATTTGATGAGAAAAACCGCACTGTCTGAGCGCACTGCGCGAGTTTGCGGTTTTTCAGGGCGCTTTTAGCAGACAGACTGCAGCCTTAGAACTTCTTATGCTCCGAAACCGCATGCCACCCCTGCGGGCGCACCTCCGGCCCGTCCCTTCGGTTTTGGCCGTCCTCCCCCTACCTCATCAGTCCGCTGATTTCTTTGTTTCCGAGAAGGTAAAGTTCATGCAGCGCCCGTGTGATAGCAACATAAAGCAACTTTGCCTCCCGTGCATTGTTCCCGTAATGGTCCTCATCCGGTTTCCAGAGGATCACCGCATCGAACTCCAGACCTTTGGTCAGCGTGACAGGGAGAACCATCACGCCGTTATGGAAAGAGGAACTGTCATTCTCTTTTTCAAACAGGGCTTTTTTCAGCCCCTCCCAGTCGTTCATTCCGGTTTCATAGCGGATATTCTGGGAAACATCCCCCATGACTGTAAAATAACATCCGGGCAGCATCTGTTTCAGCACATAGTAGATCATTTCGCCGAAATCCTGCGCCTCGTCGATGATCAGCTGGCTGAATTCGTCTTCTGCTTTTTTCAGAAGGATTCTCTGGCGGATCAGTCCGAGCGCCGCGGCGTCATAAAGATCCAGTTCGCCTTTGGAGGCTGAGGAAACAGCAGGGAGTTCGGGAAAATATTTTTCAGGAATTCCAGATAAATCTGAAGTTCCGTCCATTTGTGTACGGAGGAATCAAAGTATTTCCGGTATTCCTTCAGCTTGTTCTGTTTCAGCGTGTCATTTCCATCCGGACAGAGAAAACGGATCCTGGAAGCAATCCGGGCGTTCAGAAGCTTTTCCAGCTGCATCAGGGAAAGCCCCGGATTGGAGCGAAGAGTTTCCGCCATGTTTTCCCGGGAAAGCAGGGTACCCAGTCGGGAATCTCTGACTGTCTGTGCCGGGAGAAAGCGTTTCCGGAAATCCGCCAGGAATTGTTCCAGAGCAAGGACAAAGGGAAGTTTGCTCTTTACCGGCGCGTCCGGAAGGTCCGGGACAAGTTTGTATTTCTTTTTCCAGGATTTTCCCATGAGATAAGGGATGAACAGATCCATCCGCATTTGTTCCACATGATTTACGTCCAGCTCCGGAAGACCGCTGCTGATGTAATTCAGGAGCATATCGCTACTGCCGACAATACAGAATTCCGAAGGCTTGTAACGGTCTTCGTAGTTGTAAAGCAAATAGGAGATCCGGTGGAGGGCGACGGTGGTTTTGCCGCTCCCTGCGACTCCCTGGACGATAATATTTTTGAACGGGCTGTCCCGGATGATCAGGTTCTGTTCCTTTTGGATCGTTGCGATGATGTCGCCGAGCACCGCCTCTTTGTTCTGGGAAAGGTATTTTACCAGCAGTTCGTCGTTTGCCGCAACGTCATTGTCATAAAAGCCAAGCAGCTTCCCGTCAGAAATATCGTAGGTACGTTTTTTCTGCAGATCGATAGAGATTCTGGAGGCTTCCGGGACATCGTAGGATCCTTGTCCGATTTCATTTTCGTAATAGACGCTGGACACAGGTGCACGCCAGTCCACCACGACTACATCCGTCTGGTTCCTGGTGATTCCGTTTTTTCCGATGTAGCAGCACTCCTGGCTGCGGTAAGTCTCGTCATAATAGTCGATCCGGCCGAAATAGGTTTTGGAGAGGGCTGCCCGTAGGAGTCTCCGTCCCCTTGGCGGAGTTCTCAAGATGGCGCTGTTCCTGTAAAAACTCCTGATCCATGATAAAGCTCCTTTCGTGAATGGGGTTCGTAATTTTCGTAATACTTCCGCCGACTGAGCGGTTACATTTTACCCACTGATTTTATCCTAAAAAAAACGAAAAGAATAGACTTATTATTTGAAATGTGATATGCTGTATCATGGAGTTTAAAATAAAACAAAAAACAGAATATTCAGAAAATAAGATGAATTTAATAGAGAATATGGAGAGGCTTACGAGGGAGAGTTTGTCTGCTTTTGAGCGTGTTTGAAAATTGTTTTCTGCGGGATGTGTGTCATAGTTTGTGGGAATGAATTTTTAAATACGCCCTGGAGTATGATAGGTTTCGCGAAGCCTCTTTCTTTTTCGAATAGAGGATGTTGAAAAACGTTTTGTCATTGAGGAAGGAGTACAGTCAGATGAGTATTACCAGAATATTTCGAGGAACTGCTATGGATCTGGAGCAGGAACGAAAGTTTGAGCAGGTTCTGGAGCAGAGATGCTGGAGATATTTTTTGCCGATTGGAATTTCGATCATTCTTTTTGAGATTTACAATATAATCTATGCCCTTCATTATACAGATTTTCGGCTGGATACGAGAGCAAGCAGAGTTTACATGGTGTTTTACCTGATCCTTCTGACGGTTACTGTGGCGGCGATCGTTCTGAGAAATGCGATATCTGGAAGAAGGGGAAAAGAAGGGAAGAGCCGCCTGTGTCTGCGGATTTATCAGGTGTATGGGCTGATCCTCCTGTTCTGGGCGGCATGTGTCACCGTTTATGACCAGAGGGTTTCCGATAACCTGAATGTATATATGGGTGCGGCACTTGCAATCGCGGTTCTGGTATATATGGAACCGCTGTTTTCAGTCTGCGGTTTCCTTCTGGCGGAAGCCCTGCTTTTGACGGCAATGCCTTATTTTCAGCCGGGCGGCATGCTGGAACATTACGGGACCTATATTAATTCTGTGGTTCTTGCCGTCATCGCATCAGCAATCAGCATTTACCGTTACAGTACGGTTCGAAGCGATTTTCAAAAGCAGGAACTGATCGCCAGGCAGAATCGGGAAATTCTGCGGAAAAGTGAGGAGTTGAACTATGTGGCAAACCATGATGCGCTGACGGGTCTGTGGAACCGCCGGTTTTTGGAAATCTGCCTTTCAGATCAGTGTTACGGTGAGAAACGTCAGGAGACAGCGGTGCTGATGATTGATATCGATTATTTCAAACAATACAATGATACTTATGGACATCTTCAGGGAGATGAATGTCTGCGGAGAGTCGCCAGTGCATTGAATCTGGTGGTGTCCAAAGGACGGTTGTTCCGCTATGGAGGGGAAGAATTTCTTTGTGTAGTTCCTGAATTCGGAGAAAAACAGGCGAGAAAACTGGGAGAGGAATTCTGTCGGAGTATCGAACGGCTTGGAATTCCCGCAGCGGATCCGGAAAAGAATGTGACCGTGAGTGTCGGCATGGCTGTCGGAACGATAGGGGAACGAGAAGAGTTTGAAGCGCTTCTGGAGAAAGCAGATGAGGCTTTGTATCAGGCGAAGAACAGCGGGAGAAACCGGGTTGTCTAAAACTTGAACTTTGCGGACTGCTGTATGGCTCTCCGGGTGTTTGACAGAAGTACATCGGTGTGATAGAATGACTCGTAGTTCAAAAAATGAACAAAGAGGAAATGGCAGATGGAAAAATATTATAAAATACTCTATTATCTCAATCAGAATCCGTTTGAAAACCAGAGAGCCCTTGCCAGGGGTGTGGAGATGTCGCTGGGGCAGGTCAATGGGCTGATGCGTCAGCTGACCGAGGAGGGGTACCTGGAAAAGCAGGGAGGCAATATCCAGCTGACCGAAAAGGCGGAATCTTTTCTGGAACAGATGACCCGGCAGAATCAGACCGGCCGCCTGATCTTTGAGAAGAGAAAGAAGAAAATCGATACGGCGGTCATTCTGGCGGCGGGACGCAATCCCAATTTTGACTGTCCGACAGGCCTTCTGGAGGTGGGCGGGATCCCGCTGATCGAGCGTCTTCTGAAAATGCTCACCGTCCGGGGAATCGATAAGATATATGTGGTGACCGGTTCCCAGAAAGAGCAGTACGAAGAATATTTCCGGGGGCGAGGGGTGACTCTGGTGAACAATCCCCGTTACAAATGGAACGGCACGATGGAATCCCTTTCCATGGTCCGGGATCTGGTCCGGGATGATTTTCTGCTTCTGGAGAGCAATCTGATTTTTGAGGAGACGGCGATCACCGCGCTTCTGGAAGGGGAGGAGGCGAATCGTCTGGTACTGACGGCGCCCAGCGGTTCCAAAGATGAGGCTTACGTGGAACTGGACAGCCGGCAGAATCTGTTCCGGATCTCCAAAGATATCCATCAGCTCAACCGGATTGACGGGGAGATGATCGGTCTGAGCAGGATTTCCCTGTCTCTGTACCGGAAAATGCTGGAATATTTTGCGGATAATCAGAATCCGATGCTCAATTATGAGTATGTGATCGAGGACATCGGAAGGATCTACCAGATCCGCGGCATCATGGTGGACGATATGGCATGGACGGTGATCGAGGATCAGGAATTATACCGGAAAGCGCGGGAACGGGTATATCCGAAAATACTGAAGAGAGAACGGCTCAGAAAAGAGAACCATGCCAGAGAGACCTTCAGCCGCTGTATGGGGATTCCGGAAGAGAGCATTGAGGATTTCGGGATCAGCGGAGGAATGACCAATACCAATTTTTATGTCAAAGCCGCAGGGAAGGAATACATTCTCAGGATTCCCGGGGCATGCACGGATATTATGATCGACCGGAAGAGCGAACGGCACAACAGTGCGCTGGCTTCCGATTTCGGGATCAATGTGCCCACCTTATATTTTGACGCGGAGACAGGTGTCAAGGTGACGCAGTATCTTCCGGAAGCAGTGACGCTGAACGGAAAAACCGCCCGCCTGGAGATGAATATCCGGAAGTCCACCAGGCTTCTCCGGGAGCTCCACCATTCGGATCTCAGGATGTATCAGGATTTCTCGGTCCGGAAGGAGTATGAAAAATACAAGGAGCTGATCGAGAAGGTCCAGGCTTCGGTCTATCCGGAATATCAGGAGATGGATCAGGCGTTTTACCGTCTTCTGGATCGCTTGGAAGAAATCGGAACGGAACATCTGCCCTGTCATAACGATCTGGTGCCGGAAAATCTGATCCTGGATGCTTCCGGCCGGATGTATCTGATCGACTGGGAATATTCCGGATACAATGACCCTATGTGGGATCTGGCGTCTCATCTGCTGGAGAGCGAGTTTTTGCCTCTGGAGGAAGAATTGTATCTGCAGTATTATTTTGAAGGCGATGCGCCGGAGCATGCCCGGGAGAAGATCAGGATCTATGAGATCCTGCAGGATATTCTGTGGGCAGCCTGGACCATGGCGAAAGAAGCGCAGGGGGAGGATTTCGGGTCTTATGGAAGAGACCGGTTAAAGAGAGGAAAACAGGCCTATGAAAAGCTTTATTAAATTCGCGAAAACCTCCGGAATATACTTCTTCGGCACAGTCCTTGCCAAACTGGTCACGATGCTTCTGCTCCGGGTATACACGGAATATATTCCGGCGGAGGATATGGGGACTTACAATGTCTCGATCAATTACGTTACCTTTCTCTGTTCCGTCCTGTATCTGGATATCTGGAGCGGAATCCTCCGGTATTTTTATGACTATCATACGCCGGAAGGACAGAAAAAGCCCATCAACTGCGGGTTTGCTATTTTTGGGATCTCGACGGCTGCCTATACGGTGATCCTTGTGGTGTTCGGACAGTTTGTGACGGTCCGGTATCTGCCGCTGATCTACCTGTACGGACTGATGATGAATCTGCAGAATCTTCTGGGATACGTGGCGAGAGCCTACGGGAAAAATGTACTGTATGCGTCGGCGGGACTTCTGAATTCTTTTGTGACGGCAGCGCTGAACGTGGTATTGATCGTTGGGCTCCATATGGATTACAGCGCGCTGTATCTGGCGGGATGTGTCGGTTATCTGAGCAATATTCTTCTGGTGGGAGCCGGCGTGAAGATCTGGACACTGATCCGGCCTTCCGCGTTTGAAAAGCCGCTGTTTGTCCGGATGCTCCGTTTCTCCCTTCCGCTGTGTGTGAATTCTGCGGCCTACTGGTTTCTGACCAGCTACAACAGTGTGGCGGTCAGCCGGATGATGGGAATGGAGGCGAACGGTCTGTATGCGGTGGCCATCCGTTTCGGGTCGTTTATCTCTTTATTTACCTCCTGCTTTACGATGGCATGGCAGGAAGTATCCTACGCGAAGGAGGCGGAGAGCAAAGAATCTCTGAGTCAGTTTTATTCCAGCGCGGTCAACGCATATCTGCGTTTTATGGGGATGGGAGCAGCGATCCTGCTGCCGTTTATCTGGCTGATTTTTCCACTGATGATCGCGGACGGATATTCTGAGGCAAGAAATATGGTTCCGCTTTATATTCTTGCCACGATCGCGTCCTCGGTGTCCGGATTCCTTGGAAATATTTTTACGGCGATGAAGAAAAACGAGCTGCTGTTTTATACGACGGTGGCGGGCAGCGCTGTCAATATCCTTGGGGTACATTTCCTGATTCCACGCTTCGGTGTCCAGGGAGCCAGCGCCGCGTTGTTTCTGGGATTCCTGACGATTATCGTATTCCGCATTCTTCTGCTGTGGAATGAGGTTTCCATCCGGATCGATGTACGGTTCCTGCTTCTGCTGGCCGTGGCGCTGGCTGTGGCATGCGGCATTTATTTCTATGGGGACCTGAAGATGAACGCAGTGTTCTTCCCGACTGCCATTGTGCTGTTTTTGTTATCCTTCCGGGAAATGATCGGGAATCTTCTGCGGAAAATAAGAAAGTAAAAGAGAGGTGCCGGTGATGAAAAAAATAGAGACGATCGAAGAGGTACAGCAGATCGCCCTGCAGATCCTGGTGTTTATCGACGGATTCTGCAAAGAACACGGACTGAAATATTTTATGGTGGACGGGACCCTGCTGGGTGCGGTCAGACACCATGGATTTATTCCATGGGATGACGATATCGATCTTTGGATGCCCCGGGAAGACTATGACAGGATGACAGAGCTTCTCGGACCTGACAGCGGCAGCCGTTATCAGATGGTGAATATACAGACCGCCGGATGGTATCGGTATGCGTTTGGGAAAATCGTGGACACCAGAACCTGCCTGGTGGAAGACAACGGATACAGCGGCGAGATGGGAATCTATGTGGATATTTTTCCCTATGACGGCCTGCCGGGGGAGAAGGAGGAGGATTACGCGCCTCTGGTCAACCGGTGCATCCAGCTGGACAGACACAGAGGCTTTTCCTGCCGGACCTACCGGGACTATCTGTCCTACGGAGACGGCCGGAGCAATCCGGTGAAATTTGCCAAATGGCTGATGCGAAAGCTTTACGGTCCCCGCAGGATCCTGAAAAAGCAGGATGAACTGGCGCGGAGTTATCCGGTTCAGGGGGCAAAGATGGTTGGCTGTATCTGTGACGGATACCGGCTCTGTGATATGATGCCGGCGGAAGTTGTGGCGGAGACGACGGAGCTGGAGTTTGAGGGCTATCGTTTCCAGGCGCCGGCGGGATATGAGTATTATCTGAAAAAACTTTATGGTGATTATATGAAACTGCCGCCAAAGGAACAGCAGGTGACGCATCACCACTTTCGGGCATGGTGGAAAGAGCAGGAGCAGAGTGACGGCCTGTCAGAGGACGGCGGAAGAAAAGGATAAAGGCGGAAGAAACAATGGATATCAAAACAGCGGGAATGTATATCTTACGCGGAGGAATGAATGTATTCCGGATCTTTCCGGTAAAGAAGAAAAAGATTGTTTTCTGTTCCTTCACGGGAAAGAGTGTGAACTGCAATCCGATGTATTTTAACCGGTATCTGCTGGAACATGCGGCGAGGGATTATGAATATGTCTGGGTGGTGAATGATCCGGAGCAGGTGTTTGTGCCGGAGGATCTGAGAGGAAGGATACGCCTGGTGAAAGCGGGCAGCATGGAATACTTCCGTGATATGATGACGGCAGGGATGGTGATCTATAATGTAGGGCTTCCTTCGGGAAGTCTGGTTCCCAAGAGAAATGGGCAGGTTTGGGTGCATACCTGGCACGGCGGCGGTTCCTTTAAGGTTGCAAATATGGGAACGGAAATGACGTCTGTCCAGAAAACCATCCGACATATGGTCGGCAGGCAGCTGGATGTCTTTTTGTCCAGCAACCGGGTCTTCACGGAAGCGTTTCCGGAGGCGATGGAGGTGGAGCCGTCGCATTTTTACAATACGGGACTTCCGCGGAATGATCTGTTTTTTGGAGATTATTCTTACTGCCGGGAGAAAGTCTGCCGGTATTTTAAGATTCCGGAGGAAAAGAAGCTCCTGCTGTTTGCACCGACCTTCCGCGGCAGTTTCTATCAGGCGGAGGATGTGGACAATCTGGACTATTCCCGTGTTGTCCGTGCCCTGGAACAGAGATTCGGCGGCTCGTTTGCGGTTCTTGAGCGGAAGCACCATGCGGTGAAGCCGAAGATCACGGAAGGCGTATACCACGCTTCCGATTATCCGGATATGCAGGAACTTCTGGCGGCTGCGGATGTGCTGATCACCGATTATTCTTCCAGTATGTGGGATTTCGCGATGACGGATAAGCCGGGCTTCCTCTATATTCCGGATTTGTCCCGGTTTGATGAGAAAAAGGATTTTTATACGCCGGTGCGCCAGTGGCCTTATCCGTATGCGGTGGACATGGATGGAATGGAGCGCCTGATCGCGGAGTATGACCAGGAGAAGGCAGTCAGAAAGAAAGACGAGTATCTGAAACTGGTGGATTGCTACGAAAAAGGAAACGCGTCGGAACAGTTGATGCAGATCTTAAAGATAGAAGGAAAATAATTACAGTACAGGCGTCCGCTCTGAAGGCTCTCCGAAAGGAGCAGTATCAGGGCGGACGCCTGTCTTGGAATATCTGTGATGCTATTTTAAACGGTCAAAGGCATTGGAACGTGTCTGCATCCGGTAAAGAAGTGAGGCGGTCAGAAGATTGAGCAGGACGGAATTGCTTTTGAATACAAAATTACAAAGTTTTTCCTGCCTGTTTGAGGCTTTTGCCCAGATCCGGCATTCACGGGCGGACGAAGTCCTCAGCAGTTTTCGGATCCGGTTTCTTCTTATCTTTATTGAGTATCCGCTTTTCGGCGAACAGTCCCGCGCCATTCCGGCGATCAGATGTTTGATAAAGATACTGCAGATCTGTTCCCGGATTTCGCCCTGAAAGACAGAGTGGGAAACCGCCAGATTCCGGATTGCCTGGTATCTCAGTTCCATGATTTCGTAGTAATCTGAAAGAAATTTCTGTGTCAGCGCTTCGGAAGAAGCTTTTACATAATGATACTTTGCCGTATCAACAATCGAAAGCCGGCTGATCTGTTCCCAGAACTGACAGTTGAAAAGAAAATCTTCGATCAGCGTCTGGCTGGAAAATTTCAGCGCCTCGTTTTTGATCAGAGATCTTCGATAGAATTTGTTCCAGGTGTAGGCAAACATTTTATGGGTGTCGCAGTGGGCGGCATACCGGACGATTTCCTGTTTTTCCACAAGGAAGCAGGAAGGCATGGCGACCTGACGGCTGATCTTCACCTGGGTGCGCTGCGGGTCCATCGTGTCGTGGCTGTAGCCGCACAGGATCAGATCCGCGTCCTTCCGGATCCCCTGCCGGTAAATCTGTTCCAGCAGATCCGCTTCCATCCAGTCATCCGCGTCGAGAAATCCGATATAGGTCCCCCGCGCCCGTTCCATGCCGGAATTTCGTCCGGCGCTGAGACCTTCGTTGATGTCCTTGTAAATGACTGTGATCAAAGGACTGGATGCCTCCAGTTCCTGAAGGATCGGACGGGTCTCGTCGGTGCTTCCGTCTTCGATGATAATGATCTCCATATCCTGATACGTCTGCCGCAGCAGGCTCTCCACTGCATGCCGGACGGTTTTTTCTGCATTGTATGCCGGGATGATCATGGTGATCATCGGCTGGTCTGATTTCGTCATATGATTTCCGCCTTTTTCAAGTTTCCTTTATCTTAGCATAGAAAAAACACGGAAGCAATCGGTTTGTAACCGGTCAGTTGACTGAACGCCGTACATCGGTTTCCAGGCGGGGGTTTTTTTTTGAAAACAAATATGCTATCATGAGACTGTCATGTTCATAAAAATCTGACATGATTGGAACAACAGGAAAGGGAGTATGAGATGAAGCCTTTGATCAGTGTGGTGGTGCCTGTATATAAGGCAGAGCAGTATCTGGAACGGTGCGTGGAAGGATTGCTGCGACAGACCTATGAGAATTATGAGATCCTTCTGGTGGATGACGGATCTCCGGACCGTAGCGGTGAGATCTGCGAAGAGTACGCGGAAAACTATGAGAATGTCCGGGTGGTTCATCAGAAAAACCAGGGGCCGGGTCCGGCAAGAAATCACGGGGTGCAGGCTGCAAAAGGAGAATATATCGTATTTATGGACGCAGATGACGGAGTATCCGTCGATTATCTGGATTATCTGGAAACGCTGATGGAAAAATATCAGGTGGAACTGGCGGCAGTGAGCGGCTTTTGTGTCTGGGACAGCCGGGAGCACATTGACTTTGGCAGAGTGTATCCCGTGGAACAGGAAAAGAAACTGTCCCGGGTGGAGGCGCTGAAAGCCATGTGCTACGGAAAAGAATTCGGAGTTGCCCCCTGGGGCAAGATCTACCGGCGCAGGCTGCTTCTGGATCATCCGTATCCGGCATGCATTCATGAAGATCTTGCCGGCACTTACCATATCATTGCCGCGTGTGATACGGTGGCGGTAGGAAAAAAACGGATTTATTATTATTTTCAGAATGATAACAGTATTATGAGTTCCAAAATAGAGGAACGTCATCTGTATGGGCTGACAGCAGCGAGAGAAGAACTGGAGTATATGGAAATGCATTACCCGGAAGTCGTTCCGGCGGCACAGTACCGCTGCGGGCTGAAAATCATCGAATATATTCCGCGGCTTCTGGACGGGTCTGCGGAGAGCAAAGCCATTTTTAAAAGATTAAAGGCAGAGATGAAGCGGTACGTGTGGAAAATTATCGGAAATGATCAGGTGGGAAAGATTTTTAAGATCCGGTGTCTGGCGGTCTGCGCCGGATACCCGGCAGCCTGTTCGGCATGGAAGATGATCCGGTGGCTGAAGGAAAAAACGGGAAAAGAAGGGATATAAATGGGAAAAGATACGGAAAATATGGTGCTGATCTTCGCCGGAGGCGTCGGACAGCGCATGAAAAGCGGAACGAAGCCCAAACAGTTTTTGGAATTGTATGGGAAACCCATCATCATCTATACATTGGAAGTCTTTGAAAAGCATCCGGAGATTGACGGGATCGTGGTGGTATGTGTGGAAGGATGGCAGACATATCTGGAAGAACTGATTGAAAAATATGGTATCCGGAAGGTGCGCGCCATCGTCCTGGGAGGAAAGACGGGACAGGAAAGCATCCGTCATGGAGTGTACAAGATCCATGAGCTCTGTTCGGAGGACAGTTTTGTGCTGGTTCATGACGGCGTGCGTCCATTGATCGAGGCGGAGGATATCACCAGGAACATCCAGTGTGCCAGAGAGCATGGAAATGCGGTCACCGTTGCGCCGGTGGTGGAAACGGTGGGAACAAAGGGTGAACGGGAAAACGAGACAAGCCAGATTTTTGACAGGAGCAGATGCCTTCTTCTGCGCGCGCCGCAGACGTTCCGGCTCAGAGATCTGTACGATGCCCATAAGAAGGCGGAGCAGGCGGGGGAAAATGATTATATCGACAGCGCCTGCCTGATGCAGCACTATGGACTGCAGCTGTTTACCGTCATGGGATGTATGGAAAATATCAAGATCACCACGCCGATGGATTTTTATATTTTCCGGGCGCTTGTGGATGCCCGAGAAAACAGCCAGATTTTTGGCTGAAAGATGGAAAGGACAGAAAATGACAGAAAAAGAACAGCGATTTCAGAGGGATATGGACAGGGTCGCAGAAGATCCATCCATAGACTGGGAAAAATTGAGGGGAAAAACGGTGCTGATCACAGGAGCTACCGGGCTGATCGGAAAGTTTCTGGTCCGGGCGCTTGTGTATAAAAGCAGAAAAGATTCGCTGGGGATCAAAATTCTGGCACTGACAAGAAGCCGGGAAAAAGCGGAAAAGATGTTTGCCGGGGAAAGAAAGGTCTGCGCGGATTTGAAATTCCTGGTCGGGAATGTGGAAGACCTTCCGGCGGTGGAAGGCGATGTGGATTTTGTGATCCACGGGGCGAGCCAGACATCCAGCCGGGCATTTGTAAACGAACCGGTGGAGACCATACGGACGGCAGTCTGCGGAACCGCCAATGTGCTGCAGCTGGCGGCGGAAAAGAAGGTTTCGGGATTTGTATACCTGTCCAGCATGGAAGTATACGGGGCGCCTCAGACGGATGAAAAGATTACGGAAGACCGGGGAACGGATCTGGACACCATGGCAGTGAGAAGTTCTTATCCGGAAAGCAAAAGAATGTGCGAGTGTCTGTGCAGTTCCTACTGTGAAGAGTACGGGGTTCCCGCAAAGATCCTGCGCCTGACCCAGACGTTCGGATCGGGCGTTTCGTATGAGGATACAAGGGTGTTTGCGGAGTTTGCCAGATGTGCGCTGGAGCAGAGGGATATTGTGCTCCATACCAGAGGAGGGACAAAAAGAAGTTATCTGGATGTGACAGACGCGGTCCGGGCAATCCTGATCGTTCTTCTCCGGGGAAAAGAAAAAGAAGCGTACAATGCCGCAAATGAAGAGAGTTACTGCTCCATCTATGAAATGGCAGTGATGGTCGCGGAGAACTTTGGAAAGCAGAAAATCCGTGTACGCTGTGAGGTGACGGAAAATATACAGGGATTTGGCTACGCTCCCGAACTGCATATGAATCTGGATACGAAGAAACTGCAGGAGCTGGGATGGAGACCGGGGGTTTCCCTGAAAGACACCTTCGAGAGAATGATATGGGAAATGGAACAGAAAGAATGACCGTAAAAAGAAAAACGAAAAAGAATTACCTTATGATCTATACGCTGTGTTTTCTGGTCACGGCTGTCCTTGTTTTTTCCGCCTTTTATCTGAACGGAAAGACATTCGTGTGGGACAGTGACGGTGTGACGCAGCATTTTAACGCGCTTATCTATTACAGATCCTGGCTGAGGGAAATCCTGAGAAACCTTTTCGTGGAACACAGACTGGAGATTCCGCTGTGGGATCTCCAGATCGGCTACGGGTCGGATATCCTGACGACACTGCACTACTATGCTTACGGCGACCCGCTGAATCTGCTGTCGGTCTTTGTGCCGAAGGTGGAGTGGATGGATGAATTTTATACGATGCTGATACTGCTGAGGATCTACCTTGCAGGACTGACGTTTTCCTTTTTCTGCTTTCAGAGAAAAGAGCATTCATCGGCGATCCTGATGGGCGCTCTGCTGTATGCGTTTTCCTTCTGGACAATCTATGCGGCGGTACGGCACCCGTATTTTATGAACCCGATGATTTATTTTCCGCTGGTACTGGCTGGGGTTGACAGGATTTTTGAGAAAAGACGTCCGTTTCTTTACATTTTTTCTCTTGCGGCGGCGGTGCTGAGCAATTTTTATTTCGGTTATATGATCTGCCTTCTGGTGATCCTTTACTGTATTTTCCGGTACAAAGCTGTTTTTGGAACCTTTGAACTGAAAACGACGGCAGGCTGGGTCGGAAGATTTCTCGGATATTCGGTCATCGCGCTGATGCTTTCGGCGGTGATCCTGCTGCCGGTGGCTGTCTGTGCGCTTTCGGCAGGCAGAATGTCCGCGGACCGATGGATCCCTCTCTTGTATCCAAAGTCCTATTATAAAAATTTTGTTTCGGCGTTCCTGTATGGGGAAGCGGGAAACTGGAGTGAAATGGGATATACGGCTTACGGGCTTCTGGGAATCTTTCTCCTGTTTCTGCAGAAGAAAAAAAACACGCTGCTGAAAGCAGGATTTGTTGTGATGACCCTGTTTATGCTGCTGCCGTTTGCCGGTTATGTGATGAATGGAGGTTCCTATGCGGCAAATCGGTATGCGTGGGCTTATGGGATGCTTGTCGCCTATATTTTTGTACATACCTGGCCGGAACTCAGAACACTCACAGAGCGGCAGAAACGGATTCTCATCCTGTCGTGCATCGGCTATGGAGCCTTGTGTCTTGTCATGGATGAGGGAAGGACGAAGGGGGTGCTTTCCGCGCTGATTCTTCTGACCGCGCTGATCCTGTGGCTGCTGACCGTCGGGATTTCCTGGATGCAGCAGAAAAAACTGCGGCTGTTTCGAAGCTGCGCCCTGTTCGGGCTGATTTTGAGCCTTGTGTTCCAGGGATTTTTCAAATACGCTCCTTCCGAAGGAAATTATGTGGGAGAGTTTACGGAAAACAACGGTGCGCTGCTGAATCTTACGGCTTATTCGCCGAGTACTGCGGCGGCGGAAACGGGAGATGATTCTTTCTGGCGCTATGACCAGTACGGAACAGAGGCGTGGCAGTATCACAACGCCAATCTTGCCCTGGGGCTGAACAGCGTCACCTATTACTGGAGCCTTGCGGATTCTTCCATTTTCCAGTTCCAGAAGGAGATGTATCTGAATCTGCAGAGGAATTTCCTGTATCAGAACCTGGACAGCCGGAGTTTTCTTGACGCGCTGACCGGGGTGAAGTACTTTGTCGTGGCAGCAGGAGGAGAAGGTTATGTGCCTTACGGTTTTTCTCAGAACACGGTGACCCGATGGGTAGGCCGGGATGCGGAGACTGCTCAGGAATACGAAGCGGAAGGTAAGGATACTTCCGGATTGAAGGCGGTGAAGACGGCAGTTTATGGATCGCAGAATAATCTGCCGCTTGGATACACCTATGACTCATGGATCTCCAGAGAAGAGTATGAAGCTCTTTCAGTGACGGAGAAACAGCAGGCGCTGCTTCAGGGAATTGTCCTGGAAGAAAGCAGTCTTTCCAGGGCAACTCCAGTGTTTGAAGATCAGACACAGGAATATACGGTACAGTATTCGGATGGAATCGAACAGGAGGAGGGCGGCCTTCTGGTGAGAAAAGCGGGAGCTTCCATGACCCTGACTTTTGGAGGCGTACCGGACAGCGAAACTTATCTGATCCTTGAAGGACTGGACTATGAGGGAATACGTCCTTCCGATGGTTATACGGAAGAGGAGTGGGCTAATCTGACGGTCTATGAAAGAAATCAGATCAGGCAGCAGGATGCGGACTGGACACAACCGGACGCCGCCACTCTGAGCATCCATGGAAACGGCGTTAAGAATATCAGCTACCTGAACCACAGGCATAATTTTTATGCGGGAATCCATGATTATCTCGTCAACGCCGGTTACAGTTCCGAAGGCATGCAGACCATCACCGTTGTCTTCCAGCAGGCGGGTCACTATTCTTTTGATAACTGTTCGGTGGTGTGCCAGCCGGTGGAAAATCTCACCAGTTATGTGGAAGAGAGGGAACAGGACAGCCTGGAACATGTGGAAATCGGAACGAACAGGATTTCCGGGGAAATTGCACTGGATCAGGCGAAGGCGCTCTGTCTCACCATCCCATACAGCGAAGGCTGGACTGCCACCGTTGACGGAGTGGAAACAGAGCTGAAAAGAGCGAATACCATGTTCATGGCGCTGGAGCTGGAAGCGGGAAATCATGAGATTGTACTGACCTACCGGACGCCTGGCCTGACTGCCGGATGGATACTGACGTTGGGCGGAGGAACCGTCTGCGTGATTCTGTGGCAGCTGGATCGGATCCGGCAAAGGAGGAACCGAAGAATAAGGAGAAGAAGATGAGAGTGAAAAAGAAGAAAGTGGAAACAAGGAAACAGCGGGGATGGAATTATGTTCTCGGCTATTCCGGATGTTTTTTGATCATCAGTCTTTGTGTCTTTTCTTTTTTCTATCTCAATGGAAAGACGTTCATATGGGCTTATGATGGGATTCCGCAGCATTTCAATGCCCTCCTTTACTACCGGGAGTGGCTGAGGGAGATTTTCTCCACGCTTCTGACGGAACACAGGCTGGAGATCCCTATGTGGAGTATGGATATCGGATATGGCGCGGATATTATCACAACACTGAATTATTACGTGTTGGGAGATCCGCTGACACTGTTGGCGGCGTTTGTGCCGAAAGAGGCATGGATGGATGAATTCTATTCCCTGCTGATCCTTCTGCGGATTTATCTGTCTGGCCTGAGCTTTTCCGCTTACTGCCTGTACCGGAAAAATGAAAAATTCCCTACGCTGATGGGAGCGTTGCTCTATGCATTTTGTTTCTGGACAATCCTTGGAGCGGTGCGCCATCCGTATTTTATGAATCCGATAATCTATTTTCCTCTGATTCTGATGGGGATTGAGAAGATTTTTGAGAAAAAAAGCTCGAGATTGTATATCGGAATGCTGGCAGTTTCCGTCATCAGCAATTTCTATTTTGGATATATGATCTGCTTTATGATTCTGGGATACTGCGCGGCGCGGTATGTGAGGATATTTGGGAAGATCCGGATTCGTGAAATGGCGCCATGGGTTGGAAAATTTCTGGGATTTTCTCTGATTTCCATACTTTTGGCGGCGGTGACACTGATCCCTGTGGCAATTTGCCTGTTTTCTGCAGGAAGATTTCAAAGCGAAAGGGCGATTCCACTACTCTATCCGTCCTCTTACTATAGCTGGCTGATCCCTGCAGTTTTAACCGGAGGCGCCGGATACTGGAATAACATGGGATATACGGCGTTCGGCGTTGTGGCAATCTTCCTTCTGTTTCTGCAGCGGAAAAAGCGGACGGTGTATAAGGTGAGCCTGCTTTTGATGTTTGGATGCATGCTGCTGCCTTATGCAGGCCATGTGCTGAACGGTTTTTCCTACGAGACCAACCGTTTTTCCTGGGCGGCAGCGATGATCGTCGCCTATCTGTTTGTGAAAATCTGGCCGGATCTTTCCTGTCTGACAGAGAAGCAGAAGAAAGGACTGGCGGCGGCGACGATCCTTTATGCGGGAATCTGTCTTGTCAATGAAAAGTGCCGGATGGAAATGGCGCTGGCGGCGCTGGTCACGCTGGGAATCCTTGTCTGTGTGCTGAACTGCCGGGAATGGCTGGTAAAATCAGAGAAAGTTTTCCGCGGTGTGATGCTTTCCGGACTGATTCTGTGTCTGATCCTTCAGGGAGCATACCAGTATTCGCCGCAGGAAGAAAATTATCTGGCGGATTTTACAGAGAACAATGAGGCATTGCTTGCGCTGACAGACAATTCTGCGACGGCTGTTGCGGCAGAACTTGCGGATGGATCTGTGTGGAGATATGATCAGTATGGAACTACCAGATGGTACAATGAAGCTCTGCAGCTGGGAGTACACGGAGTTGCTTCCTACTGGAGTCTGTCGGAAAATTCCTACGGGGAGTTTCAAAGGGAACTGTATCTGAACCAGGATCTGGATTACCGCTATACAGGCCTTGACGGAAGAAGCTTTCTGGATGCTCTCGCGTCGGTCCGGTATTTTGGCGTCCATTCCGGCGCGGAAGGGTATCTGCCCTATGGGTACAGCCGCAATGCAGCGACCCGTTGGATCGGGGAGGATGCACAGCAGGCGGCTCAGGCAGAAGCCCAGGGTCAGACGGTTCAGGGGCTGGATGCTTCAAAGATTTCTGTTTATGAAAATGACAACTGGTTTCCTCTGGGCTATACCTATGACCGGTGGATTTCAAGAGAAGAATATGAGACACTGAGCGTCACGGAAAAACAGCAGGCGCTGCTGCAGGGAATTGTTCTCGAGGACAGCAGCCTGGAACGGGCGGAGCCGGAGTATGAGGATGTGACGGTGGAATACACGGAGACGATCGGAGACGGGATCGAGCGAGCAGAGAATGGTATTTTTGTCAGAAAGCCCGGGGCATCCATGACTCTGACTTTTACAGGAATTCCACAGAGTGAGACGTATCTCATTATTGAAGGACTGGATTTTGAAGGAGTCCGGCCTTCGGAACAGTATACAGAAGAAGAGTGGGAAAGGCTTACTGTCTACGAACAGAATCAGGTGAAGCAGGAAGACCGGAACTGGACAAAGGCGGAAGGCGCAGCGATTCAGGTGGTCTGCGGAACTGTCTCGAAAAATCTGAACTATCTGAATGAAGCCGGCGGATTTAATACCGGAAAAGTTGATTTTCTGGTGAACACAGGATATCGCGAGGAGACCGCTGATTCCATCACGCTTAATTTTATGAATGCGGGATACTATACCTTTGAAGAGATTTCCGTTGTCTGTCAGCCGACGGCAAAACTGGCGGAATACACCGCGGCAAGAAAAGAAAATGTGCTGGAAAATATTGTGTTGGACGCCAATGAGATCTCAGGAACCATTCATGCGGACCGCGCGGAAGCGCTGCTTATCGCGATTCCCTACAGTCAGGGATGGACCGCGTGGGTGGATGGAGCAGAGACCGAACTGAAAAAAGCAAATACCATGTATGTGGCTTTGGAGCTGGAAGAAGGGGATCATGAGATTGTTCTGAGATACCGGACACCGGGGATTACCGCAGGGGTAACGCTGTCTTTGGGAACGGCAGCAGGCAGTGTGATCTGGTGGGGAATTTCCAGAACTTTGAGACAAAGACGGCTGGCAAAAAGAAAAAGGAACTCTTTTCTTTTTTTTGTAAATATGATATCATAACTCTGTTACAGAAAAGAAAAGCCCGAGAGAGGAATTTGTAAAATGAAGACTAAAAATCGGGATCAGTACAAAAGATTTCTCAGAATTCTTGCTGTTCTTGTGATCCTTTTGCTGGAGATGATGGTGTTTGCATGGGTCTGGCAGCGGTATTACGCGGAGAAATTGTGGCTGGAACCATTCTATTTCTGGGGGGATGTGTTCATTGTCGTTGTCTATGCGGCATATGAACTGCTTTTTATGTATATTTACGGTGCGCTGAAGATCGGATATCTGAAAGGCTCCAATGTGATTTATTCCCAGGTGCTTTCCGGATTGTGCGCAAATGTTGTGATGTATGTTCAAATCCTGCTGCTGTGGCGGCATCTGCCGGATCCGAGACCGCTGTTGGTGATGACAGGAGTCGACATTCTGATCGCGGCAATCTGTTCCTTTTTGTTTGACCGTCTGTTTGCACGGCTTTTTCCACCGAAACAGCTTCTGATGATTTATGACGAATATCCGGTGGAGAATCTCTGCAGGAAGATGGACAGCCGCAGGGATAAATATCGAATTGCAAAAAAGATTTCTGTGGCGGAAGGTGAAGAAGCGGTGGAAAAAGCCATAGAAGCTTTCGGTCAGGAGGGAGTCGTGCTGGGAGATCTTCATTCGGAAACGCGGAATCGTCTTCTGAAATATTGTTATGCCCGGTCGATCCGTGTGTATCTGACGCCGAAGGTATCCGATATTATCCTGAAGAGTTCAGAGACGCTTGATCTGTTCGATACGCCTTTGTTTCTGGCGAGGAATTATGGGCTGACCATTGAGCAGCGTCTGATGAAGAGGGTGCTGGATCTGGTGATCGCTGTAATCCTTCTGGTGATCGCATCTCCGTTTATGTTGATCACAGCTGCTGCGATCCATCTGTATGACAGAGGACCGGTGTTTTTCAAACAGAAACGCCTGACCAAGGATGGAAAAGAATTTTATGTTTATAAGTTCCGCAGTATGATCGTGGATGCGGAAAAAGACGGAGTGGCGCGTCTGGCTTCTGCAAATGACAGCAGGATTACCCCTGTGGGAAAAGTGATCCGCGCAACCCGCATCGATGAACTGCCGCAGCTGCTGAATATCCTGAAAGGGGATATGAGTGTTGTGGGACCGAGACCGGAGCGTCCGGAGATTGCCAGGGAATATGAGCGGGAAATTCCCGAATTCGCTTACCGGCTGAAAGTAAAAGCCGGTCTGACTGGTTATGCCCAGATTTACGGCAAATATAACACGACCGCTTATGATAAACTGAAACTGGATCTGATGTACATAGAAGGATACTCCATACTGACAGATCTGAAGCTGATCGTGGCTACGTTCAAGATCCTGTTTATGAAAGAAAGTACGGAAGGCTTGGAAGAGGGAGAGACGATCAGCCGCACCGAGAAAGCAAAAACCATGGAGCAGAAAAATGAATGAAATTAAAATCTCAGTGATCATGCCTGTTTACCGGGTGGAAAACTATGTGGGACGGGCAATCGAGAGTATGCAGAAGCAGACCTTTCAGGAGTTTGAGTTTCTGATTGTAGACGACGGAAGTCCGGACAGAAGCGGTGAGATCTGTGATGCTTATGCCAGAGAGGACGAGCGTATCCGTGTGTTCCACCGGGAAAATCAGGGGGCGCCGGCGGCGCGGAATGCCGCAATGGAGATGGCAAGGGGAAAGTATCTGTATTTTCTGGATTCCGACGACTGGGCGGAGCCGCAGATGCTGGAGGAGATGTACGAACTGGCGGAAAAACACCAGGCGGAACTGGTGGTGGCTGGTTTTTATATTGATACTTATTATGGAGAGAACGAATACCGGACGGATTATTTTGTGCCGGAGGATGCTGTCTATGGGACGAAAGAGGAGTTTCGCAGAAATACCTACCGCCTGTTTGACAAAAATATGCTGTATACACCCTGGAATAAACTGTATCTGAGGGAGTATATCGAAAAACATCAGCTTCGTTTTCCAAAAACAATGTGGGATGATTTCCCGTTTAACCTGTCAGTGATCGACCAGGTGGAACGGGTGGCGGTGACTTCCCGTCAGTATTATCATTTTATCCGTGCGCGGGCAGAGTCGGAGACGGCTGCTTACCGTGCGGAAATGTATGAGAAAAGAGAAGAGGAGCATGGATGGCTTCTGGATCTGTACCGGCGGTGGAATGTCAAGACGCCGGAGACGGCAGAGTTTATCGCCCGACGGTATATTGAGCGCTTTATCGGCTGTGTGGAGAATCTGACGAACCCCAGCTGCCGGATGAGTTATAAGGAAAAGCGCAGGGAAGTAAAGAAGATGCTGGCAAACAAGCGGGTGGCAAAGAGCCTGCAGCTTGCCAGACCACGTTCTTCCTATATGAAGGTCATGTTGATTCCTGTGAGAATGAAGAATGTGACCTTGCTCCTGTTGGAGGCATCGGTGATCACATTCGTAAAGACAAAGAATACAAGGCTTTTTGCCAGGCTGAAGGCAGGGAGGTAAGAGATTTTGTTTTTGTTCAAAGGATTGATGATTCTGCTGTGGCTGTTTATTCTCCCATTTCTGGCTGGCGGAGTTTTTTCAGCGGGTGGTACGGAAAATATCTTTTTTCGCAAAACGTTTTTGAGCGGGTATCTCCTGCTTTTTGCATTATTTGAATTGCTTACGGTTCCGATGACGTATCTTCATCTGCCGTTTCATGTTCTTGTATGGATCTTTGCGGCAGTCAGCATACTTTTGGCGGGAATCGGACTGATCCGGCAGAGAACGGAAATCTGGAACTGTCTGATAAAACTTCCGTCCTCCATTCGGCCGGACTGGACGATGCTGATTGCCTTTGCGGTGATTTTGGTGCAGACAGCCGTCACTGTATTGTGCTGGCATTCGGATGCGGATGATTCTTTTTATATCGGAACGGCAACGACCACGGTGGCAACCGACCGCATCTTTGAAGTTGATGCTTATACGGGAGAACTGTATGAAAGTTTTCCCTCCAGATATGTGCTTTCGCCGTTCCCGATCTGGGTGGCTTTTATCAGCCGGGTGATTCAGATGCATCCGGCGACAACGGCGCACACGGTTCTTCCGCTGGCGCTGATTTCATTGGCATATGTGGTTTACAGCCTGATCGGAGAGATGCTCTTTCCGAAAGATAAGAAGAAACAGGGTGTGTTTCTTCTTGCGATGGGAGTCATCATGATGAGCTCCTGGTATTCCGTTTATACACCGGGGACATTTCTGTTGGTGCGGATCTGGCAGGGAAAGGCGGTGCTTGCGTCGACGATCCTTCCGGCGGTTTTCTACCTGTGCAGCAGGCTGCTGGTTCTGAAGAACAGTCAAAAGGACTGGGTGGTTCTGGTTTGCGCAATGACCGCAGGATTTATGGTTTCCACTATGGGAATTATGCTGCCTGTACTGTGCGTGGCTGTCGTTGGTTTCCTGTTCGGACTGCTAAAGAAAAACTGGGGCGGTCTGATCCGCAGCATTCTTGCATGTGTGCCGAATCTGATTTTTGCGGTTCTGTATCTGGTTATCAGATAAATTACGATGCAGGAAGGGACATGTTGCCAGTGAAGGAGGAAAGAAAGCTTGAGAGAAGCATTGGATATGGCGGTACAGTGGTTTCAGTCCTATGCAGGCACTGGATTTTACCATGTACTGTATCTGATTTGTCTGATCTGGATTCTCCGGGATCCAAGAATTGACAAAAAGTGGAAATACCTGTTTACAGGATATACGATCCTGTTTTTGATTCTGTATTATTTTCCGGTTACTGCAAAGATCATTGCTTCACTGATCGGGGAAGATGTATACTGGAGAATGTTCTGGATTCTTCCGGTTCCGGTTTTTGCAGCGTTTATCAGTGCGTGGTTTGTTGATGGAGAAAAGCTCAGAGGCTGGAAACGTGTACTCAGTGTAGCGGCTGTGGTGATCGTGCTGGTGGTATCCGGAAGAAATCTGTATACGAACGGCGGTTTTGTAAGGGCAGAAAATTCCCAGAAGCTCATGGAAGAGACGATCATGATCTGTGAGATGCTGGAGGCAGACCGGCAGGAGGGAGAGATCATCCGCGTGTCTGTTCCCGATGAGATTCTGTGTGAACTCCGTCAGTATGATACCGATATCTATCTTCCCTATGGAAGATGGGCAAATGAATATCCGGAAAAACAGGAGTTGAGGGATGCAATGCATGCACAGCCGGTTCAGCCGACGGAACTGGCGGCGGCGTTAAGGAAGTTTGAGTGCAATTATCTGGTGTATCCGGCTGTGGGCGGCATGATTGAGGCGATGGCGGAGGAAGACTTCGAACTTTTGGGAGCAGTGGGAAATTATCAGGTCTATAAGGATGTGAGATGATGGAGAAGCAGGCTTCAATGGAAAAAAGAAAAAAGGCGCAGAACTACATTCAGCTGCATTTGAATATCCTGCTGTTTTCTCTGACCAGCGTGTTTTCCAAATGCGCGTCGGTGCAGTTCAACCATGGAGGACTGAAAAATCCGCTTTTGTATCTGTTCCTGTTTTTGATGGCAGCCAACTGCGGGGTCTACGCGATTGCCTGGCAGAAGGTGATCAAAAAATTTTCTTTGTCTACGGCCTATGCCAATCGGAGCGTTTACCTGATCTGGTCTCAGGTGTGGGCGGTGGTGATCTTTCATGAAAGTCTGAGTGTGAAAAATATTATCGGACTTCTTGTGGTGTTGGTGGGAGTGATGGTGGTGCAAAGGTATGAATAAATATATGCTGCTGATGCTGTCTTGCACGGTGTTCTCGGCGATTTCGCAGATTCTGTTGAAACAGAGTGCGAACAGGCAGTATGCCAGTCCTTTGAAAGAATATTTGAACTGGCGCGTGATAACTGCATATCTGATATTCGGAACGGTTTTGCTGGTAAATACATACGCGTATACAAACGTCGACCTGAAATATGGACCTGTTCTTGATACGTTTACTTACGTATTTGTTTTGATTTTTTCATGGCTGGTGCTGAAGGAAAAAATCACAAAAGGAAAATTAATTGGAAATATGATTATCGTGGCTGGCGTACTGATTTATACGATGCCATAAAAAAGAATAGGGTGTGTAAAGATGAATAAGAAGAATGAAAAAGAGAAACATGGAAATAGGAGAAAACTCTTGATTCGGGTCTGTACCGTTATTGTAATCGTGGTGGCTACTTCTGCTGTACTGCTTTCGCGTTCCTGCCAGTGGATGTTGAAAACTTGGACCGGGCTTACAATGGAAGAATTGGTTTACCATCTGAATTCCAGTCTTGAAGGTACAAATATGGACATGATATGGGATTTTGTTCAATACTGTGTGACAGTTACCGGAATTGTCTGTATTCTGCTGGTATGCGCCTGCGCTCTGCTCAGAAAAAAAGGAAAGCTTTACAATTCCTTTTTATCCGTCATCATAGTGCTTTCGCTTGTGATGACCGGAGTGAGCATTTCCAATGTGTGGACGACACTGGATGTATCGGCTTATGCGAATAATCGGTCAGAGTATTCTACGTTTATTGATGATAATTATGTGGATCCAAAGAATGTGACGCTGACGTTTCCACAGCAGAAAAGGAATCTGATTTACATTTTTCTGGAATCCATGGAGAATACTTACAGCGACACTGAAAGCGGAGGGGCGTTCGAACAAAATGTAATTCCCGAATTAACGGAACTTTCGCTGCAGAATGAAAGTTTTTCCGGAAATCAGCAGACCTTGAATGGGGGATACGCGATGCCGGGAGCAACATGGACAATTGGTGCAATGTTTGCGCAGAGTACTGGACTTCCGTTGAATATTCCCATTGAACAGAATTCCATGAATACACAGGATTCTTTTCTTCCGGATATTGTTTCCATTGGAGATATTCTGGAAAATGCAGGATACCATCAGACACTGATGATAGGGTCTGAAGCGGAATTTGGCGGAAGAGAATTGTTTTACAGACAGCATGGAGATTACGAAATCATCGATTACAATTATGCGGCGGAAACCGGTATGATTCCGGAAGGCTACCGGGCATGGTGGGGATTCGAGGATAAGCGGCTTTTTGAGTTTGCCAAAGAAGAATTGACGGAACTGGCTGCACAGGACGAGCCGTTTAACCTGACAATCCTTACGGCGGACACACATTTTGAGGACGGCTATCACTGCGAAGAGTGTCCGAATCTGTATGAAGATAATGTTTATGCAGATGTTATAGCATGTTCGAGTCATAAGGTGTATGAATTTGTACAATGGATCCAGCAGCAGCCATTTTATGAAAATACAACCATTGTAATTTCCGGAGATCATCTGACGATGGACAGCGATTTCTGTGAAAATGTTTCTTCTGATTATACACGAAAGGTTTATACGACGTATATCAATCCGGCGGTGGAATCGGAAACAGATACATACCGAACTTACACAACTTTTGACAATTTTCCCACAACACTTGCAGGGTTGGGGGTATCCATAGAGGGCGACCGGTTAGGTCTGGGAACCAATCTGTTTTCTGCAAAAGATACATTATCGGAAATTTATGGATATGAGACACAGGAACAGGAAATTTCAAAGAAATCGGCGTTAATGGAAAAATTTACAGCCGGGATCGAAGAGCAGACTGAACTGAAAATTGAACAGGAGACAGAACAGCCAGATGAAACAGAACAGCAGCAGATTACTGCGGATATCACAACAGATGCCTATAATTATAAAACAAGAAAGTTCATTGTATACATTTCAAATATTCAGTCCGAAAAAGAGATTCAGGCAATTCGCTGTGCTGTATGGCCGGATGGCGACCAGTCGAAAATGATTTGGTATGATACGAATCCCACAGGGGAAGGAAGTTATCAGTGTGACGTTTTTGCTGGCGATTTTGGCTTTCAGAGAGGAATTTATGATATCCATGTTTATGCAGTGGATATGGAAGGAAATGATTATCTGATTGATGGAATCAATCAGACAATATAAGCAGAGAAAGAGACGGCAGGGAAGTATGAAAAAACTGATTGCACAGATTATGAAGTTTGGTGTAGTGGGAGTTATATGCTTTTTCATAGACTACGGACTGATGATATTTTTGACGGAGGCTATGAATATCAGCTATTTGATTTCCTCCGGAATTTCCTTTACGGTTTCTGTGATCGTGAATTATATTCTCAGTCTGAAGTATGTGTTTGTAGCCGAAGAAGGAAATAATAAAATCGTAGAGTTTCTGATTTTTGTATTGCTGAGCACAATCGGACTTGGAATCAATCAGCTGCTGATGTGGATGTGCGTGGAGCGTCTGAATATTTTTTATATGATATCCAAGATAGCTGTCACAGGCATTGTTATGGTGTATAATTTTATTACACGGAAATTGATTCTTGAGAAAAAGGATGAAAAACAACAATGAATAAGAAACCAGGATTTGCAGCTCGAGGAGCAAAGAAAAGAAACTTGCAGAAACAGGATCTGATGGAAGCGGTTACCGTCGGAGGTGTTTTTTCGATTGTTCTGCTTTTTGTATGGGCGGTTGGAACAAGGAGTGATTTCTTTTATTACGGAGAAGAGGGGGTCACGGTTGGAAGAACTGTGGAACTTTTTCAGGAGACATATACCAAAGAAAGTTTCTTTCTGGCGTTTCTTGGAATTTGGGCGGCAGGAAGTCTGATCTGGGGACTGCTGTTAAATATGAATGAAACCTGGAAGAAAGTAAATTTCCGTTTTCGATATGGAATTGTTCTCATTCTTTTGGCAGTGTGTATTGTACTGGAACTCAGCGGTTCTTCCATGAGCAGTTGGTGTAATGCGCTTGGCGTGTCTCCACAGGAAAACGGTGTTTTATTCCGAACTGCAAATCCTTATCGAAGCGATGAATTTGCTGTAAATACATTGTTTGCCGTTGCCCAGGCCAAAAATCCGGGCGGCGCCTATCCGTATTTCAGTGAGATTGTCCGGGGTACGGCAACGGATATGTATATTGTTTACGGACAGCCGGTCCGTTCGTTTGGAATTATTTTTCGTCCGTTTCAGATTGGGTATCTATTATTTGGAACAGCAAAAGGTCTTGCCTTTTTCTGGTGCGGAAGGCTGCTGTTTCTTTTTATGGCGAGTTTTGAATTTGGCAGGATTTTTCTGGAAAAAAAGAAGCTTGCTGTTATCTATGCGCTGATGCTGACCCTGTCCCCTGTAATACAATGGTGGTTTGCGATAAATGGCCTGGTGGAAATGTTCATCTTCGGGCAGCTGTGTGCGATGATGCTTTGGAAATACATGAACGAGAAGAAACTCTGGAAAAAAATCGCAGAGTCCTTTGTTTTTTTCTGGTCGGGAGCTGTTTATATCCTGGTATTTTATCCGGCATGGCAGGTGGCGCTCGGATACGTTTTTCTTGGGATTTTTATTTGGGTGATTCTTGAAAATCGGACAAAGAGACCGTGGAAGCTGAAAGAAGATCTTCCGGTGATTCTCGGTACTGGCGCGGTGATTTTGTTCCTGATGCTGATCCTGTTGTTCCGGTCCTGGGATACGATCCAGACCACTTTGAATACCGTTTACCCGGGGCAGCGTGTGAGCACGGACAAGCTGCAACTGCAGGATCTGTTTGGAGGGTTATATAATATTTATCTGGCTCTGTCGGATTCACACCTGCTGCATGAATGGGGATTCGTAGATTTCTTTCCGCTGGGAATCCTGATGGCAGTCTATGTTCTTATTAAAAATAAGAAAAAAGATTCTCTGCTGATCATTCTTCTAATCCTGCAGGGGCTTCTGCTTATTATTTACACACTGCCGGTGCCTGAGATTCTTACAAAAGTCACTTTGTTGTCTATGAGTACGCCGAACCGGGCATTGATCGCGATTCAGTTTCTGAATATCCTGCTGTTACTCAGGAGCTGTATCTGGTTGCACATTCAGGGAAAGGCGTACAAGGTGATTGTCGGTGGTCTGGTCTGTGCTGTTGGGGTAACATGGATCTTTGCAGCCAATATTGACGACATTCCTTTATCGTTTTTCATGATGGTTGGAATGGCTTTGCTTTTCTTTACCGTATCTGTGCTGGTGTGGCGTGCACACAGGTCGGAAAGAATTTTAAGATGGATGTGTTTGTTGGTGCTGACCATTGGCCTGATCGGAGGAGGCCTTGTAAATCCCGTGCAGAAAGGTCTTGACTTTATTGAAAAGAGCGTTCTTCTGGATGAGATTGAGTCGGTAGTCGCTGAAGATCCGGATGGTAAATGGATTGTGGAGGGAATGCAGTATCCAAATACGAACCTCACGCTCTTGGCAGGGGCTTCTACAATCAACAGCACAAATGTGTATCCGGCAATGGAGAGATGGAATCAGCTTGATCCGAGCGGGAAATATGAAGATGTTTATAATCGTTATGCGCATATTCTGATAAACCTTCAGGAAGGGGAGACAGAATTTTCTCTATTGTATCCGGACTCCTTTCAGGTTTCTGTGAATACAGAAGATATGAAAACGTTGAACGTAAGTTATATACTGTCACAGAATGAACTGGAACAGTATTCTGACATCTGTGCGGAAATTGAAAAAGTGAAGACGATTGAGGCAGGTCAGATGTTTATTTATAAAGTATCTTATCGTTGAACGCAGAAGGATAAGAGACAAGAAGCATAGGAGGTACACGATGAAAAAGATAGCAGTGCTGATACCGTGTTACAATGAAAGTATTACGATACGAAAGGTGGTGCAGGATTATCGGGCTGTCCTGCCGGAAGCGGATATTTATGTATATGACAATAATTCCACAGACGGTACCGACCGGATTGCAAGAGAGGCCGGTGCGATTGTGAGGTATGAATACCGCCAAGGAAAAGGAAACGTGATAAGAAGCATGTTTCGTGACATCGACGCGGACTGTTATATCATGATTGACGGGGACGATACCTATCCCGCCGAACATGCCCGTCAAATGGCTGATCTGGTGCTGAAAAAGGGAGTGGACATGGTAATTGGAGACAGACTGTCTTCCACATACTTTACAGAAAACAAAAGACCATTTCACAATACGGGAAACCGTCTGGTGAGAGGATTAATCAATAAACTTTTTCACAGCAATGTAAAAGACATCATGACAGGCTACAGAGGGTTCAGCAGACTATTTGTAAAAAGTTTTCCGGTTCTTTCAAGAGGATTCGAGATTGAGACGGAAATGACAATCCATGCACTGGATAAAAATTTTCTGTTGGAGGAAATACCGGTTACTTACAGAGATCGGCCTGAGGGAAGCGAGTCAAAACTGAATACCTTCGGAGACGGCATCAAGGTTTTAAAGACAATTGCGGGATTGTTCAGGGATTATAAGCCATATGTATTCTTCAGCAGTATCGCAGCTCTCTGTACACTGATTGCTGCTGTTCTGTTTTTCCCAATTTTGTTTGAATACTTTGAAACAGGATTGGTTCCAAGATTCCCGACGCTGATTGTAGCCGGGGTCAGTCTTACAATAGGGATTCTTCTCTGGATCTGTGGAATTATTCTTCAGTCCATTGTGAAAAAGCATAGATTTCTATACGAACTGCAGCTAAATCTGATCGCAGATACGAGCCGTCAGGGGGAGCAGATCGAGGAAGCCGGCAGAAAACCGTGAGAACACAGCGTTGCTTTTTGTGGGGGATGATGTTATAATAGACCAGAAAATAGCCTGAAATATCCTGTAGGGATAGGGCGCGGACTGTGCCGCAGACGATAAAAGAGTAGTCTCGGAAACTCAATAAACAATTGAGAAAATTTGAGACTGAGTCAGA
>ERZ1643250.288-NODE-288-length-59470-cov-7.878095_pt1 | contig 59470 bp, 49 predicted proteins | sample MGYA00579262_ERZ1643250 | MGnify/ENA primary metagenome ERZ1643250 (study PRJEB29033, sample SAMEA4952265) | chicken gut metagenome | biome: Broiler Chicken; feature: Gastrointestinal Tract; material: Caecum | place: Ireland | collected 2018 | study: Broiler...
TCAACGTCAAACGGCGAGTCAATGTTGGAGGTATAATAGGTCGGATTGATCCACAAGTTGTGATCCGCTTCGGTTTTTATCGTCTGGCCGGTAACGTTGTCAACCACACTCCGGGTCTGTTCGATTGCCGCCGCAGATAAAGCGCCCATGGCGACAACTTCCGGCGCAACTTTGCTGCCGTCGATTGTCGGCAGATCCGGAATATCCGGCAGGTCCGGATCGGGAATATCCGGCAGATCGGGCTGACCGGGTTTTTCCGGTTTGATGTCTTTGTCCGGGTTTTCGACATCGCCCATCGTCAACCCCCATTGGTTTTGATTTTCACCGGTTTGTGTATAGGCTATTTCATACATATACGGACTACCGTATACTCGGAAGATCGAAAAAGAATCTTTGTTTCCGGTCGTATCGTTGACCGATTGTGCAAACAAAACGGATTCTTTGCCGCGGATGTCGCTCTGCGAGGATGAGTAAACCACCAGTTTGGTCTGCCCTTCGACATTGCCGTTGATGTTGAGCAGGTCGGCGCTCATGTTGTCGGGATCAATGTCGATATGCAGATAACTGTTATTGGCATTGTACCCTTTCAGATTAACCGTTTCCGTATAACCGTCGGCTATGTCAAAAGCGGCGTTATTCAAAGAAAGCGAGGTCACGGCCTCGGTGCCGCTGCCGGGTTTGAAGGCGCCCCTGCCGTTCCAGTTGTTGGCGGTCTTGTTTTCGTGCTGGTAAGCGCCGAAGCGAAGGGTGGTTCCCTCAACGGTGACTTTGCCGGCGTTGACAACGTCGTTGTTAATTGCCACATACTGGTCGCTTAATCCTTATTCGTCAAACTTCGCGTCGCCTTTGAACAACAGGTTGTAGGTTTTGGAATAGTCCTGTTCCATGGAAAGGGAAAAAGATGACAAATCAATGTTTATTTTTGCCGTGTCGATGGTATCGTTAACCGTAACCGATCCGCCGCCGGTGGTATCAAATTCGATTGAATTGTATTCGCCGAGCTGGCTGCCCAGCATGTTTTCGATCAGATCGGGAAGACGTACGACGGATAAGGCGTTGTAAATTTTGCCGCGGCTGTCTTCGGTATAGTTTCCGGAAAATATCAGATCCTTGTTTCTTGTCTGAATGCGGACCGGCTGCGCGGTTACGGATTCTCCGTCAGGCGAAGGCGCGTAGCCGACAACGGCGGCAATTGCCCCGCCGGAAGCAATGCCGTCGGCTGCTTTCGCGCAGTTGTTCGCAAAACTGCCGTTAACCGTAAGGGCAGAAGGAGAGTCGGAGCCGACAAACATTCCCAAAACGCCAAGATCGGCAATTGCTCCGCCGGCGGCCGTTTTTTCACCTTCTGCATAATTGCCGACAAAGTTACCCGTCAGATCGCCGATCAGTCCGACATTAAATATGGCGCCGCCGCCGGTATTTTCCGCTTTGGCGTAGTTGCCGCTGAAGTTGCCGTTGATATTGCCGATTTGCGCAATGTTGATAATGGCGCCGCCGGCCGTTCCCGGCATGCCGGTTTCAATGCCGTTGTCTATGGAAGTGTTGCCGTAAAAGCTGCCGTTGATGCTGCCGATGACAGAGTTGGGCGTGTTTAAGATTGCGCCGGCTATTGCGGAGCTGTTGTTGATGAAGTTGCCGGTGATGTTGTTAAATTCCGCCTGATCGACGCCGATTGCACCGGCCATGGCATCGCTATGGTTGTTGATGAAGTCCCCGGTCAGATTTTCGACGGAACCGTGGTCTTTCCAGATTGCTCCGCCGCGGCCGGTTGACGAATTGTTGATGAAATTGCCGTTCAGGTTGCCAATGGCACCCCAACCGTAAACGGCGCCGCCTTCTTCGGCCGTATTGCCGATAAAGTCGGCATAAACGTCATAATGTCCTGAACCGTATAATGCGCCGCCCGTTCCTTCGGCCGAATTGTTGATAAAAACTCCGCTGATGCTGCTGCCTGTTTGACCAGAACCGCCAAAGTAAACGGCACCGCCGTCGCCTGTGGTGGCACGGTTGCCGATAAAGTTGCCGCTGATGCTGCCGACAGTGGCGGTTCCGAGACTTGCAGAATGGTCAATTGCCCCGCCGCTGCTTCCGGTATTATTGACGAAGTTGCCGCTGATGTTGCCGATTTTGACAACATTGGTGTTGCCGTTTCCGGTTCCCAGATTGTCGGCGCGGTTGACAATGGCGCTGCCGCTGTTGCCGATAAAATTGCCCGTGATATTGCCGATGACGGCGGTACCGTGAAAGCCAAAGTTGTAAATGGCGCTGCCTTCATTATTGATGAAGTCACCGGTAATGTTGCCGACGGTTCCTTTGTTGAAGATCGCGCCGCCTTGAGCGACAGCCGTTTGATGACTGCCCGATCCGTCGATGACGACCTTAACGCTGTTGCCGATAAAATCCGCGTTGATTTCGTCAATCGTGCCGCTGTTGTAAATTGCCCCGCCTTGCAAAAAATAATATTTGTAGCTGTCGTCGCTTTTTGTTATTTGCGCGGTAACGCTGTTGTTTTTGAACACTTGGTTAACGACGGAGCCGCCGTTGCCGGTGTTATTGAGGGCGCTGCCGCCGGCCTGTTCGGTCAAGTCGGCCGGGTTGGCAGTCTGATATTTTTTACTTTTGTCCGCAACAATTGTAAAGTCTTGAGGTTGATTGTAGGAAAATTGATAATATTTCATATTTTTGTCGGACAATTTCAGCGCAATAACATTATCATCGTCTTTTTTATCTTCTCCGACCTCCTGCCAGTTGATATGGTTGAGACTTTCAAGACCGGGGAATTTGAAGTCAAATTTGTAATATGCCGTTTCCGTTTTGCCGTTTGTTCCGAGAGTTTGCAGCGAAAAGTCATGATCATCGGCGCTTCCCTTTTCATAAGTCAGATTACCGCCTTTGAGTAAAGAAACGTTAAAGCCGTACTTTTGGCCGTTCAGTTCAAATATGCCGTTTGCATCTTCTTTCAGGTTGTCGTCCGAAGTTCCCGCCAGGGTCGCAAGCAATGCCGCATCATCGCCCGATGGGGTAAGGTAATAATTTTTGTCACCGATCTTCACTTCAACCGCGCCCTCGGGCAAATCGCCCACCAGTTCGCTTAAAGCGAAGTTTCCGCTCAAACCCGCCGCTTCGCTTTTAATAGTGTCCGGCGTCGGCGTCAATGCTGCCGCCCCCGCCGGCGAACTCAAAAACGTTGTCGCCAGCAGAAAAAGTCCGATAGTCTTGTTTGTCGTCATCTTTTGTCCTTTATAATAGTTATTGACAAATTTTTCCGTTATTCTCAAAAACGCTTCTTTTTATCGATCCTTTTTTTGAACTAAAACAAAAGGTTATTGTCTGCATTTTCAAAGACGAAAAATTTGTTAAAAAATAACAATTTAGATGACTTTTGATAAATTTTCTGATATAATATTTCCTGTGACAAAAAAAGGATCCTTTTTTTGCCGCGGGACTGTGCAGGTCGGTGAATAAAGGGCTTGTGTGCCACAAAAAAAGCTCCGGTTTCCCGGAGCGCGTCTTGTCTAAACTCTTTCATATTCCAGAAAGACGGGGCGTCTGCCTTCGCGCAGCGCTTTTTGCTGATATTTGGTTTTGACCCAGTCTGCGGGTTCGTGTTTCCAATCGCTGCCGCAAACGGCCGTCCAACGGAAGTTTTTGTTTTCGTGCATCTGTCTTAAGGTCCAGCGCTTGTATACCGGGTGGTCGGTAGCGATCAGCAGTTTGCCGCCGGGTTTTAAAATCCTTGCCAGCTGCTTTAAATTGTCCGGATTGACGAAACGCCGGCCGGCATGGCGTTTTTTCGGCCACGGATCGGGAAAAAGCAGGAATATCCCGTCAATTGAAGCGTCGGGCAAAAGCGGAAACAAAAGCCTGATGTCGTCGCCGTAAACGCGGATGTTGTCGCGCCTTTCCGGCAACAGGGAAATGTTTTCGGTGATTTCCGAACCTTCCTTAATGCCGGTGACAAGACTGAGCAGGTTGGCGACGCCGTTTTGGAAGACTTCCGCGCCGATGTAGCCGTTTTCCGGATGGAGAGCGGCGATGCCGGCCAGATGGACGCCGTCGCCGAAACCGATTTCCAGACAAATTTTTTCAGGGATGATGCCAAAGGCGAGCGGTTTTTGCGGATCAAGCGCCACCCGGGGCAGAAAATCTTCAAGCAGCGCGGTTTTGGCTTTGCGGATGCGGCGGCCTTTACGGCGGCCGAAAAAATGCGGTTTGTCGTCTAAAAACATGCGGTCAGTTCCTTGATTAAGTCGGTTTTTTCCCAGGAAAATTCTCCGTTCGTTCCCGGTTTGCGGCCAAAATGCCCGTAAGCTGCCGTCGGCGTATATATCGGCCGGCAAAGCTGCAGGCGGTCGATGATGCCCCGGGGGGTGAGGTCGACCAGTTCGGGAATTTTCTTCAACAGCGCCTGCTCGTCGATTTTGGCGGTGCCGCGGCAGTCAATGAACAAAGACAACGGATCCGCTCGGCCGATGGCGTAGGATATTTGCAACAGACATTCGTCGGCCAGCCCGGCGGCGACGATGTTTTTGGCCAGGTAACGCAGCATATAGGCGGCGGAACGGTCGACTTTGCTCGGGTCTTTGCCGGAAAAGGCGCCGCCGCCGTGCGGGGCATAGCCGCCGTAGGTGTCGGCAATGATTTTGCGTCCGGTCAGGCCGCAGTCGCCGTCGGGGCCGCCGATGACGAAACGTCCGGCCGGGTTGATCAGATATTCCGTCCGGGAGGTTAAAAGTTCGGCAGGCAGGCTTTGCCGGATAACGGGCATTATTTTTTCGCGGATTTCGCCGGTTGAGAGCCCCGCCCGGTGCTGGGCGGAAAGGACGACGGAACGGATGCCGACGACCTCGTTGCGATCGTTGTATTCGAGCGTAATCTGCGATTTGGCGTCGGGCTCCAACCCCGGAAGGGAAGCCTGCCGCAGATTCTCCAGCAGCCGGTTGGCCAGCCAGACGGCAAGCGGCATGTATTCGCTGTCAAAACCGTGTTCTTTTTCGGCATAGCCGAACATAATGCCCTGGTCGCCGGCGCCGCAGTCTTTGATGCCGGCGGCGATGTCGGCCGACTGGCAGTGCAGCAGGTCGGTGATTTGCACGTTTTTATAACTGAATCCGGGCTGATCATAACCGATCGTTTTTATCAGGGTGCGGACGGCATTTTCAATTTCTTCCGCCTGCGGACGGTTGTTGCCGAGCGTTTCTCCGGCGATGACGATCCGTCCGGTCGTCGCCATGGCTTCGATCGCCGTGTGAGCCGTCGGATCAGCGGCCAGAAACAGATCAAGCAGAGTATCCGAAATCTGGTCGCAGATTTTGTCCGGATGGCCGGCGGAAACCGCTTCGCTGGTGAAAAGGTAACTCATTGTCAGGTTGTTCCCGTGGTTGGAGGGTTGTCGTTTTCCGATATAATAAAAAGCCGGCGGGGAAAACGCCAGCTTTTTTTAAATGCATGTGCGTATTTTGTTATTCTTCGTCGCTGTCCTGACCACGGTCGCTGGTGGTTTTTGACATGGTGACGATCAGATCAAAGAGATATTTTGCCGCTTTGCGGTTGGGAATGCGGTAATAGGCTTTGACCAACTCCAGCGTTTCCTGTCGTTTCATCGGATCCATGTCGATTTCCTCATGACTTTCTTCAAAACAGAGGGCGCTTTCCGGCGCGCTGAAAACGCGGGGACTCTGCTGGGCGACTTCCCGGTCCATGTCTTCGTAGAAAAAGTTTATCGGTACGTCCAACACCTTGCTGATGTCCCACAGGCGGCTGGCGCCGACGCGGTTGTTGCCGCGTTCGTATTTCTGGACCTGCTGAAAAGTCAGCCCCAGCAGGGAAGCGAGCTTTTCCTGCGAATAGCCGAGCAGGGTTCTGCGCAGACGGATGCGGTTGCCGACGTGGACGTCAATCGGATTGGGTTGCCCGCTTGGGGTGCGGCCGCGGCTGGCCTTTTTGGATTTAGTCAAATTCATCTCATTCTCCACAAAATTACTTTTGTCATAATGCAATTTTTAGTGGTTAATGTCAATGTTTTTATATAATATTTTATATAGCAATTTGATTTACAAGAATTAAATATTATTTTTGCCGGACAGGGAGCGTTTTTCAGGCCGAACGTTTTGACAGTGCATAGGCGGTTATGACAGTAAGAAAACAAAGCAGCATAACCGTCAGATTATGATATTTTGAGTAGGGCGTTTCGACCGACGGCGACTGCGGCAGTGGGAAGTCTAGCGTTCCGGAAGCGTTCAACGGCAGCCTGCGGAGGACGACGCCGGTTTTGGAAATGAGGGCGCTGATGCCGGAGTTGGCCGCACGTACGACGGTCAGCCCTTCTTCCACCGCGCGCATGCGGGCGGCGACCAGATGCTGACGGGGGCCGGCGCTGTCGCCGTACCAGCCGTCGTTGGTCAGGTTGAGCAGCCATTGGGGACGTTGTGCGGGATCGGTAACCGCGGCCGGGAAGATGATTTCGTAACAAATGAGGATGCCAAACGGCGGAATTTGCGGCAGGACGACGGTGGAAGGACCGGTGCCGGGCATGAAGTCGGCGATGACGTTGGTTACAGGTTTTAAGCTTTCCGGCAGGTACTGCCGCAAAGGGACATATTCGCCGAAAGGCACCAGATGCGATTTGCCGTAGGCGGCGGCGATCCCTTTGCCGTCAAGCGCCTGCATGGCATTGAGCGGCCGCCATTTTTCTCCGTCGTAAACATAGTCGAGCGCGCCGGTGACAAGGTATCCGCCAGCCGGTACCGCCTGCAGAAGCTGTTCAAGATACTGCGGCTGCAAACTGAGGACAAAGGGGTTGGCCGTTTCTCCCCAGATGATCATGTCTGTTTGCGGGGCAAGGTCTTGAACGGACATTTGAATATAAGTCTGCAAATTTTGTTCCAGCATTTCCGGTTTCCACTTCATTTGCTGGGGAATGGACGGCTGGACAATTCGGATGTTGACGTCGGAGAAGCTCCCGTCGGGGTATCGGTCGAGACGAAGGCTGCCGTATGCAAACAGCAGTGTCGGGATCAGTGCGGAAAAGAGAGCGGCGGAAACAAGGTTTTTCCTTCCGGGGCAAAATAACGGAATGCCCCAGACACCGGCGGCGATGACGGTGAAAAGCGAAAGCCCGTAAGTTCCGAACAGCGCGGCGGCCTGAATGGCGCTGTCGCTGAATGCCCAGACGGTACCCAGCAGATTCCAAGGGAAACCGGTAAAGATGAAACTGCGGATCCATTCGAAAAACGTCCAGGCTGCGGCAAAAGCCAGCAGTCTGGGCCAATTGCCTTTGAAAAAGCGGCAGAACAGGGCGGGAAAGGCGGCGAACAAACCGAAAAAGCCGCCGCTGCCGGCAAAACACAACGGGATCAGCCAGCCCAGACGGGGCAGATCCATCATCAGCGCGTTGTTGATCCAGAAAAGACCGCAGGCAAAATGGCCGAAACCGAACCAATAGCCGACGGCAAAGGCTTTTTTCGGCGACGGGCTTGCCAGCAGCAGAAACATCAGTCCGCCGAAGGCGGCTGCCAGCAGCGGCAACAGATAATAAGGCGGCAGCGCGGCAACCGACAGACAGCCGAGTGCCAGTGCCGAAGTTTTTGGAAAGTTTGCGAGCAGCCGCTTTGTTTTGTTGAGCCAACACATGAATCTGATTGCCGAAGTGGTTGATGCCGTATTTGTATAAAAATGTCTTCTCCGCTCCCGGAAGGCGGCGGCCGGCGGGAGGGAGAAGGCCGTTGTTATTCTTTTTCCCCGTAAGGATCGGCGATGTTGAATTCCGCCAGCAGCCGGGTTTCCAGCGCTTCCATTTCCTTTCGTTCCTCTTCTTCCGTGTGGTCGTAGCCGAGCAGGTGGAGGATGCCGTGAACGAGGATGTGAATGTAATGCTCCTTAAAGCCGATTTCCAGTTCCGCGCTTTGGGCGGCCATGGTTTCAAAGGCGATGATGATGTCGCCGAGTTCGACTTCCGTCATTTCCGGCAGGGCGTCGAAAAAGTCGTCGTCGTCAATGTTGGCAAAGGAAAGCACGTTGGTCGGCTTGTCAAGATTGCGGAATTGGCGGTTGAGGGCTTGTATTTCTTCGTCGCCGCCGAGTTCGACATTGAGGCCGACTTCTTTTTTGCCTTGCAGAAATTCCGGTTTCAGTCGGTTAATGACGGTTTGAAAAACGTTTTCCGAAACGGCTGCCGCGTCGGGCAGCTGGTCGTCCCAGTTTTTGTCGCCGATGTTGAGGTTAAGCGTCGTTTTCATCTTTTTTCTTTTCTTCCCGATGATATTTCTGTTCATATGCGCGGACGATCTTGGCGACCAGACCGTGGCGGACGACGTCGGCGGCGCTGAAGGTGACCGAACTGATGCCGCCGACCCCGCGGAGAGTGTCAAGCGCGTCGCGCAGGCCGGAAACGACCCCGCGCGGCAGGTCAACCTGGCTTAAGTCGCCGTTGACGACCATGCGCGAGTTTTCGCCCAGGCGGGTGAGAAACATTTTCATCTGCATGGGAGTGGTGTTCTGGGCTTCATCAAGGATGACGAAGGCGTTTGACAAGGTACGGCCGCGCATGAACGCAAGCGGCGCGATTTCGATTTCGCCGGCGGCCAGTTTCTTGTCGACCTGTTCGGCCGGCAGCATTTCATACAGGGCGTCGTACAGCGGACGCAGGTAGGGATCGACTTTGTCCTTCAGGTCGCCGGGCAGAAAGCCGAGGTTTTCGCCGGCCTCAACCGCCGGGCGGGAAAGAATGATCTTGTCGATCGAACCTTCCAGCATCATGGTGACGGCAAGCGCGACCGCCAGATAGGTTTTGCCGGTGCCGGCAGGGCCGAGGCCGAAAACCAGTTCGTTGTTCATCATTTCGACGATATATTCCGCCTGCGTGGCCGAACGGGGATAAATGTGGCGTTTTTTGGTCTTGAGCACGATGTCGTCGATGTTGACCTGCGGTTTGACGTTGGCTTCCGCGCCGCTGATGCGTACGGCGGCCAGCACTTCCTGTTCGCCGACGGCAATGCCGCGGCTGACTTTGGAATAAAGCGCGTCAACCGCGTTTTTGGCCTGCCGTACCGCTTCTTCGTCGCCGCTGATGCGTATCCGGTTGCCGAAAGCGGCAATTTCCGCTCCCAGCGCCTTTTCGATGATCTTCAGGTTGCCGTCCTGCGGGCCGACCAACTGCTGAACAAGCTGATTGTTAAAAAGTTCAAATTCGATTTCTGCCATGGTTGTACCTTAATTTTGTTGTTGTATGACTGTTCCGCTTAAAGAGTTGACGGTGGCGCCGGTTACGCGCACCGGCAGGATCCGGTTGAGGCTTTCGGTCGGCGCTTCCGCATGCAGATTCTGCATGTAGGGCGTGCGTCCGAACAGCTGTCCCTTCTTTTTGCCCTTGCTCTCAAACAATACCGGCATGATTTTACCGATACATTCTTTATTAAAGTTTAACTGCCGGGAAAATAATTTTTCCTGCAGAACATTTAAACGTTCCGCCTTTATCTTTTCCGGCACCTGACCGGGATAAACCGCGGCGGGCGTGCCGGCACGGCGGCTGTATTTGAAGGAATAGGCCTGAATGTAGCCGACCCGGTCGACCATGTCGAGGGTGGCGGCAAAGTCCTCGTCGGTTTCGCCCGGAAAGCCGACGATGAAGTCGGAAGAAAAACCGAGTTCGGGGTTGGCCTCTTTCAGCTTGCCGACGGTTTCGATATATTCGCCGGCGGTGTGGCGGCGGTTCATTGCCTTCAGTATTTTGTCGGAACCCGACTGCAGCGGCAGATGCAGGTAAGGCATCAGTTTTTTGATTTCACGATGGCAGGCGATGAGGTCATCGTTGACGTCGGCGGGGTAAGAGGTGGTGTAGCGCAGGCGTTCCAAGCCGTCGATCTCGGCCAGCCGGCGCAGCAGATAGGCCAGGTCGCGCTCTTTGCCGGCGGCGTCTTCGCCGTGATAGGAGTTGACGTTTTGGCCGAGCAGGTTGATTTCAAGCGTGCCGGTTTCTACCAGCCGGCGCGCTTCTTTCAACACGTCTTCCACCGGCCGCGAAGTTTCCACCCCGCGGGTATAGGGAACGATGCAGTAGGTGCAGAAGTTGTTGCAGCCTTCCTGGACGGCAAGATAGGAGCAGGCGCCTTCGGAACGGTTTTCCGGCAGATGGTCGAATTTGCTTTCGGCGGTAAACTCGGTGTCGATGATGCAGAGGTCCTTGTCGCGGGCGATTTTTTGCAAAATTTCGGGAATCCGGTAATAGGTGAGGGGGCCGGTGGCAAAATTGACGAACGGCGCCCGTCTGGCGATTTCTCCGTCTTCCGCCTGAACCACGCAGCCGACGACGCCGATGATGGTTTCCAGCCCGGCGGCCTTGCGTTCTTCTTTAATCAGATTAATGCGGCCGAGGTCGGAAAAAAGCTTTTCCGCCGCTTTTTCCCGGATGTGGCAGGTGTTGAAGATGATCAGGCCGGCCTCGGCGGGGGAAGCCGCCGGGGTGTGTCCCATGTTCTGCAAAATGCGGGCAATGCGCTGAGAATCGTAAACGTTCATCTGGCAGCCGAAGGTTTTGATGTAGTATTTCACTTTTGTCTTCTTGTTCCGTTAATTGTCTTTTGTCCGCATATTAGCCTTAAACGCGGCGTTTTTCAAATGTTTTTTGCCCGGTGTTTTTTCTGCAATTTTGTCATTTTTTGCCGGGCGGAAAAGGATTTTTGTTGCCATTGCGTTTTGTCTTTGTTATCATGCGGGTAAACACCACGTTTAATATTTTTTTAGGGAGAGTTCTTATGGATCAGCACTTGGAAGAAATGCTTAAAATGGATGAGGAAAGCCGGATTGCGTATCTCAAGGCCTTTACCAGACTGGCCTGTGCTGACGGTTCTTTTGACGAGAACGAAAAGCGTTTTATCAAAAACTTGGCCAAAACCTATCATGTTTCGGAAGACGGGACTGCGGAAATCTTTTCCTGTGCCGAGGACGATGCGATTATTGAAGATCTCAAGAAAATCAAGAGCCGCAGGGTGGCGCTTGAGCTGATCAAGGAACTGTGCATTCTGGCTCATGCCGACGACGTTTTAACCGACGAGGAAACCCTGTTTATCGGCCGGGTCGGGCAGGCGATGGGCGTCGAACTGGATAAAATCGAGCAAATCAGCAACTGGGTTATTGATAAAATTATTCTGGCGGAGGAGGCAAAGATTATTTTCGAGGAAGTCGGAAACTGATTTATCATTACGGAGGTTTTATCATGGACGAAGCCGAAAACAAACGAAAACTGCAGCAGGAGCGTCTGGAACGGCTGCGCTATGTGCAGATGAACCGTCAGGACAAGCTGGACAGTTCCAAAAACATCATTATGCGGGCGGTGCGGCAGGAATATCCCGACATTGACCGGCAGGAGGCCGAAAAGGTGACGCGCGAGCTGGTGCTGGCGCCGAAAAAGTCGAGCATCAAAATCGGCAACCGGGAGGTTCCGGTGGCTGACTTGCAGTTTCAGATCGCGTTGACGATCGAATCGCTCGGTTCGGAAACGTCTTCGGAACAGGAGTATTTCAGCTGGTTTACCGAATCCGCGGAAATCATGCAGCATATGAACGACGGTTTCGTGTCGGAAGACGATCTGGCGGAAAGAAACGAGTGGATTGAAGATTCCTATTCCCGCGAAGCGGAAATTCTGACCTGTCTCGGATTGTTTCAGAACTGTGCTTTCCCCGAAGCCAAAAAGCATTATACCAACCTTTACAACAAGCTGGTCAAGCTGCGCCAGATCAGGAGCAGCATTAAGGAAAGCACCGCCAACAAGGCGGACAAGCCGCAGGAAGTGGATATCAAAAAGAAGGAAAACGACTATAAGAAAGCCGTTGTTTACGTTGCCGCCATGCGTGAGTTTATGAAGCGCCAGCCGCGCTGGAATATGCCGAAGCGCACGTTGCAGAAGTTAAACGTCTATCACGGCGACGACGATGATCTGGACGACGACTACGACGACTTTTACGGCATGTATGAAGACGATGACCTGCGCCGCAACGACGAGCAGGAAATGCTTTATCAGAATGAAGCCGGTGATGCGCTTGAACTGGCTTTCCGTTTCGACGACATGCTGAAGGAAGAGATACTGTTTCACTGGGACGACGACCGTATGCAGGCTTACGAACGCAGCATGGCGGAAGAGTTTATCGAACGTGCGGAACCCGAACGGCCGGCAATGGAAACGGCGGAAGACGTGCGCGAACACATCGCCCGCTTAAGCGGCCGCCGGCCGCCGCTCAAAACGCGTTCGCTCGGCTATTCGATGGATCGTTCCCGGGCCTTTGACAGCGCTTATTACAGCACCTTGTCTTCGCGGTTGCAAAACGCTTAAAAATGCTGGACAAGCGGGCGGATTTTGTATAAGTTGAAGCTGAAAATGATTATGTTTTAATTATAAGGAGTTTTTTCATGGCTGCTTTATTTGAACCATTCGTGTGGATGCTGGGCATTGTGGTCAATATCTATTTTACCGTTGTTCTGGCGGAAGTGGTTCTCCATTGGCTGGTCCGTTTCGGCATTGTCGACGTTAAAAACGTTTATGTCGCCAAAATCAGCGAACTTTTGGCCAAAGCGACGGGACCGGTTTATAAAAAGATTTCGGAAAAGGTTCCGGCAGTTTCGGGGTTCGACTTCTCCCCGTTTATCCTGCTGCTGGTTTTGTTGTTTCTGGGACGTTTCATCTACCGGCTCGACCTGATGCTGATGTCGTAGAAAACGAGAAAAACGACCGATCGGGCGGCAGCTGCTGCCCGATCGTTTTTTTAAATTCGGAGCAGATATGTTTTTTGAGGAAACGGACAAGGGGATAATTTTGCGGGTGCGGTTGTCGCCGAACGCCGCGGCGGCCGGAATAAAGGGAATTTTCCGCAATGAAAAAAACGAGGAATATCTGAAAATTTCGGTGGTCAGTCCGCCGGAAAAGGGGCGCGCCAACAAGGAACTGATTTCGTTTGCGGCCAAAAGGCTTAAAACAGCGAAATCGGAAATAGAGCTTGTCAGCGGCGAAATTTCACATTATAAGAAACTGTTGATTAAAAGCGGCGGCGAAGACGTCCGCCGGCGTTTGCAAGAATGGAGCAGGGAATATGACGGCAGAGATTATTGACGGCAAGGCGATTGCCGAAAGTTTGCGAAACCGGCTGGCGGGAAAAATCGCCGGCTGGCAGGTCAAGCCTTATCTGGCGGTTATTCTGGTCGGCAGCGATCCGGCCAGTATCATTTACGACCGCAACAAACAAAAGGCGGCGCAGGCGCTGGGCATGGCCTGCGACATTTACCATTTGCCGGAGAAAACCGCGGAAGCCGATCTGCTGGAACTGATCGGCCGTTTGAACAATGAACGAAAGGTCAACGGCATTCTGGTGCAGATGCCGCTGCCGAAACATATTAACGCCGCCAAAGTGATCGAGACCATTGCCCACGAGAAAGACGTGGACGGTTTCGGCCCGTATAACGCCGGGCTGCTGCACGAAAACGATCCGCGGGCAATGGTGGCCGCCACGCCGAAAGGCATTCTTTATCTGCTGGAGCATTCCGTCGGCGACTTAAGCGGAAAACATGCGGTGATTATCGGCCGTTCCAACATCGTCGGCCGGCCGCTGGCGTCGCTTTTGCTGAACCATCATTGCACGGTGACGATAGCGCACAGCAAAACCGTCAATCTGCCGGCGCTGACCCGGCAGGCGGACATTGTCGTTGCCGCCTGCGGCTGCCCGAAAATGGTGAAAGGCGACTGGATCAGAGAGGGGGCGGCGGTAATAGACGTCGGCATTAACCGGATTGACGGCAAATTGTGCGGGGACGTCGATTTTGACGAGGTCAGGGAAAAAGCGGCATTCATTACGCCGGTGCCGGGCGGGGTCGGTCCGATGACGATCGCAATGTTGCTGGACAACACCTGTCAGGCTTATCTAAACCAAAATTACAATCTTAAAAATCAATCGTAGCGGGATTATATAGACTCTGAGTTGTTTATTCATTGCCGAAAGGAACAGGGACATGGAACAACCGGGGCGCATCTTTATGATTGACAACGGCGGCAAAACGGACGGCCGTTACCAGAGCCTGCTGGAAGAACACGGTTATGAGGTGTTTGCCACCAACAATGCCTATCAGCTGATCCGTTATGCGGAGGAACTGCATCCGCAGCTTTACGTCGTTGACAAAAATGCCGAAGACGTTGACGCCTGGCAGGTTTTGAATTATCTGTCGAGTAATCGTTATCTGGACGAGGCGCCGGCCGTGATGCTTAATGCGGAATCGACCCAGGAGATGGTCAAGGGCGCTTCGCATTATGTTTCCGCCAAGGAAAACGGGCAGATGCTCGTTGACATTGCGGACGCCTATTGCCGGGGCGGCCGGGGATATAAGGTGCTGCTGCTTGAGGACTACCTGCCGTATTCGGCAAACGAATTTAACGCGATGGAAGAATTTCGCATTTCTTATTTCAAAGTGTATGACGCGCAAGGCGCCAAAATGTTTTTGCAGCGCAACGCGCCGCAGGCGGTGATTATCCATTGTCAGAAGGAAGAGTACAACAAGATCCGGGGACTGGTCGGCTTCGAGAATACTTTTTATGTGGAAAATCGGGGCAATATGGAAAAATTAGTTTCTTTTCTTAAATGATTCGTGCTATAAAAACCCGTTGCGATACAATGGGGGGAAACTGATGAAAATTCTGCGAAGAATGTATGACTGGCTGATTGCGGCGGCGTCCGGGCGCTATGCCATGGCGGTATTGTTTGCCGTCGCTTTTATGGAAAGCTCTTTTTTTCCGGTTCCTCCCGACGTTATGATCATTCCGATGGTGCTGGCTGCCCGCGACCGCGCCTGGCGGATTGCCGGCATGGCGACGGCTGCCAGCGTGATCGGCGGCTATTTCGGCTATGCCATCGGTTTTTACGGTTATGATCTGATTGCCCGGCCGATTTTGGAATTTTACGGTTATCTGCATCAGTTTGACGTGTTTAAAGGCTATTATCACGAATGGGGCGCCTGGATCGTGTTCGGCGCCGGACTGACGCCGTTTCCCTACAAAGTGGTGACCATAGCCAGCGGCGCCGTCGATCTCAATCTGTGGGTATTCGGCATTGCCTCGGTACTTTCCCGCGGCATGCGTTTTTTCCTTGTCGCCTGGCTGTTGAAAAAGTATGGTGAGCCGATCCGGGTGTTTATTGAGAAAAATCTGGGCATTTTGACGGTGGTTTTCCTGTTCCTGCTGCTCGGCGGCTTTGCTTTGATCAAGTATCTGTGAAGGGCCGGTGCTTTTGTCCGGGGCAGTCGGCGGAAGGCCGTTTTGCGTTTTCCGGTTGCGGAAAGGACAGCGGAGCCGCCGGCGGAGAGGCATCGTTTAGAGATTTCCGGCGGTCGGGAAATATGCGCATATGCATATAAAAGTCTGGGACAGTCGGGGCTTGGGGTCGGTTTTCGGCCTTTGCGGCGGAAAGTGACCGATTTGCCGTTTGTATAAATTTTTACCCGCAGGAAGCAAGGGAAATTAACCGCTTTAAGCTTCAAACGTCCGGTTCCGAAGCCTTGCGGGTTGTGTGGCCGGAACGTTGTTTTTGTATCCGTCTGTCTGTGCGGACGTTCAAAATAAAAGGTTCATCTGACAGGAACGTATCTTTTCCGAGCTTTTTATGAACTGTCAGAGCATAAATTTTTTATCAGGACAGAAACCAATGCAATTGATAAACATTATAAACACGGCCGTTATGATCAGCTTACCGGCATCGGCAAACATTCCGCAGCCTTAGAATACATGTTCATTTGTAAAATTTTATACGCTTCTGCCGATTTTTTCACAAGGCAAATTTGGTGCTGACCGCCCATAATGCGGAAAGAAACAAAGGGCGGGAAAACACGACTTTAAAATTAAATAAAAAACGGTATTCAAAAAGCTACCTTTATGTCAATTGAGCCAAATAAAAAAGCCCTGCCGGGACTTTTGAGAAATAAAAAAGCCCCGGAATGCCGGGGTTTTGACAAGTTTTCAGTCTTTGTGGCGGAATGTGATCCGACCTTTTGTCAGGTCGTAGGGAGTCATTTCAATGTCGACTTTGTCGCCGACCATGACACGGATGCGGAATTTGCGCATTTTTCCGGCCGTATGAGCCAAAATTTCCACTCCGTTTTCCAGTTTGACCCTAAACATGGCGTTCGGCAGTTTTTCGATAACCGTTCCGGCCAGTTCCAGCAATTCTTCTTTCATAAATTGTTACCTCATTGTTTTTTTAGCTAAGTGTATAAACCCTAAATTTTATTTTGGCAAATTATTTCTGCCGTACTTTGGAAAAAAATGTATTTTTTATTAGCAAAACTTTAACGATGGGAGTATATTGAGTTGCAAGTTGAACTTTTTGAAAGGCCGATGTTATGAAAAAAGAAATGTTTGCCGACGACGGTGTCGAGCTGACGGAAGAAGAGTACGCGGCTCTTTTGAGCTGGAATGATCAGGACGTTGCCTTTGTTAAGAGCGACAAGATTGAAAACGGCGAAATCTGGCGGGTTTACACCGCGGACGGAACCCCGCTGGCGATTGCCGACAGCAGGGATTTCGCCTTTGTACTGGCAAGGCAGAACGATCTTGAGCCGCAAAGCGTCCATTAAGGCCTATTTGTTCTCTTTGGTTTTCAGCCGTTCTATCTGTTTTTCTATTTTCTTTTGGTCAAAGGCCGGCAAAACCGGTTTTTCCAGGCCGTTTTCGAGTTTTTTCAACGTTGCCTGACGGTTGAATTCGCCGGTGTCGTCTTTCAGTCCGAGCGCGTGGTTCCATTGGAAGGCCGCTTCCCGCGTACGTCCGACCTGCCAGTAAGCGTCGCCCAGATGGTCGTAAATGACGGCCTCGGACGGTGCCTGGTCGGAAGCCTTTTCCAGATAGCGGACAGCCTGCTCGTAGTTGCCCGTTTTGTAGAAGGCCCAGCCGAGGCTGTCGGTGACGGTACCGTCGGCGGCGTTCGGGTTATAGGCGGAAACGATCAGTTCAAAGGCTTCTTCCAGATTTTTGTTTTGCTGCAACAGAATATAACCGAGGTGATTTTGCGTCATCCGGTTGGGGCGGAGTTCAAGCACCTTGCGCAGGTACCGTTCCGCAAGGTCGTTGTTGCCGGCGGCGCCGTAGGAAATGCCGATGGCAAAGTAAAGCGGCCACACTTCGGTTACGGAATCGCCGGGATAGCTGTCAATGGCTTTCCGGTAGAATTTTGCCGCTTCGTTGTATTTGCCTTCAATTCTGGCAATTTCTCCCAGATTGGTCAGGATGTCGGGGTTGGGCGGATAGTCGGTGTAGAGCCGGCGGAATATTTTTTCCGCCTCTTTGTTGTTGCCCAGCCGCATCAGGTTTTTCCCGGTTTGGAACAGGGCGGTGTAATAGGCGTAGCTGTCGGGCGAAATTTGTGCGTAAGCCTGATTGGCCTCGGCATACAGTTCGCGTTTTTCCAAAATGTCTGCCGTCAGGAGCCGCGGCAGCGGATATTCGGGGGCGCAGTATGCGGAAAGAGAGGCAAACAGAATGGAAAGGTCGGCGTTGCTGCCGTCCTGCTGCAACAGCAGGGCAATGCTGAACAGGGCGTCGGCCAGGCCGGTTTCCGGACGTTTGAGAATCGGGGCTACTCCCGAATCGGACTTTTTGATGTCGTCGATAACGGTTTTCATCATCAGGTTGTCTTTGTTCAGCGCCAGACTGGCGGCGCGCAGGGCCTTGTCCGGTTCGCCGCGGCGCAGGTAAAAGTTGGAGATAACCTGCAGGGGGAAAACCGCCAGCTCCATGTGGCGAATGTTCATCAGTGCGGTATAGTGCGCTTCGGCCGCCTTGTCGTTGCCGAGATAATCGTTGATTGCGCCGGCGTGGAAAAGGTAAAGCGGCCGGAAAGCCGGGTTGGAGGCCAGCGGCGACAGGGCTTTCATGGCTTTTTTGCCGTCGTTCAGGCCGGCGTGGCTCCAGGCGGAAATCAGCGGGTTGAAGAAGGTGTCGGCAATCGGGTTGTCGGAACGGGCAATGGTGTCGATCGCTTCCTGATATTTTCCGTGTTTGGTCAGGTTGATGGCTTCAATGGTGTAAATGAACGGGCTTTCGTCGCCTTTTTCCCTGGCCATTTGCGCGTAGCGGACAGCTTCGTCGATGCGTCCCTGAGAGGTGAGCATGATGTAAAGTTGGCTCGGCAGCATTTGTTTGTCGGGAACGTGGGCGACGGCGTCTTTGTAATAGTCCGCCGCCTTGTTTAAGTCGTGCCGGATATGGGCAACCCTGCCGGCCAGATAACTGCCGTAGTTCTGCCTGCCGGATGCGGCCGCTTTCTGTTCGGGTTCGCTGACGGCCGGCGCCTTTTCCGCGGCCGGCGGCCGGGAATCGAAAATGGTACAGGAATTGGCGATGACAATTCCGATCAGGACAGACAATACATAAGCAGCTTTTTCAATCACTTTTATCACTCCGTTCATTTGTCAGGCGGCTCCAGTTTATTTCAGACTCGGCCATCTTACAACAGAAATATAATAATATGAAGATAATTTAATTATTTGTTTGCAAAAGAAAACGGATAAGCATAGCATATCGGACATGATGAACGAAAAAGAATTGTTGGAATGGTATCTGGCCGCGGGGGTGGACGCAATCTGCGGCGATGTGCCCGGCTGCCTTCAGCAGAAGGCGCCGCTGCGGGAACGCCCGACGGCGGTCGGGGAAACGGCTTCGCGGCCGGCAATCACCGATTTGGCGCAGATGAGTCTTAAGGCCTGTAAAAACGCGCGCGAAGTTTGCGAGGCGGCAGCGACGCTGGAGGAGCTGCGGGCGGCGGTGGAGGCTTTTGACGGCTGTTCGCTGAAGCTGACTTCCAACAAGACCGTTTTCGGCGGCGGCAATCCCAAGGCCAAAATTATGATCGTCGGCGAGGCGCCGGGAGCTGACGAAGACAGAATCGGCGAACCGTTCGTCGGCAGAAGCGGACATCTTCTGGACAAGATGCTGACCGCCGTCGGGCTTGACCGCGGCAAAGTCTACATTACCAACGTTTTACCCTGGCGGCCGCCGGGGAACCGGACGCCGACGAGCGCCGAAGTGGCGGTCTGTCTGCCTTTCCTCCGCCGGCAGATCGAGTTGATGAAGCCGGAGATTATCATGGTGCTCGGGGGAAGTGCGGCCAACAGTCTGCTTGACAACGAGGAGCCGATTTCGCGTTTGCGCGGCAAATGGCTGGAATATAAAACCCTGAAAGGCGACACGGCGGCTTTGCTGGCCAGTTTCCACCCCGCGTACCTGCTGCGCAATCCGGCGCAGAAGTCGAAAGTGTGGGCGGATTTGCTGCGGCTGGCGAAAAAATTGCAAAATAATTAGGTTTTTATTCATAATTTGTTGGTAAATTTTAAAAAAGTGAATTATTATTCGGTAAAATCATGACAAATAACTTTTTAAGGAAAGCAAAATGAGTATTAGCAAAAAAGTTTTCGGTTTGGCTCTCGGGGCCGTGTTGGCAACCAATGTCGGTTCGGCGTCGGCGCAGCAGGCCGCTCCCGCCGATGACGACAAGGCGGAAGAATTGTTGTTTAAGATTCATGACATTACGCCGGTTGAAAACCGTGAAGGGGAAGTGATCGCCTGCGATTTCAACACCACTTTCTATAACCGTTCGGGCTATAACCTCAAAGAGGCCATGCTTGATTTTACCTGGAAAGACACTTCGCTTGAAGATGTGATCAAACAAGAGAAGGAAGAAGACGCGGAAAAACAGAACCGCAATGCCAACCGCGCCTATTCGGAAACGGAAAGACGCACTTCAAAAGACGTGAACATCATGATTGAAGTGCCGGCAATCAAACCTTATAAGCAGGTTACGGTCAACAACCGTATCAACACGGATCGTTGCTTTCTGCTGATCGAAAAAGTCGATTTTTCCGTTAAGTCCTGTTCGGCGGAAGGTCTGGCCGGCGGCCGTTCCGCCCGCAGCGCTTCCAGGAGAAGTTCCTGCAGCCGGTTGTTTAAATATGTTTCTCCCGAAGACGCGCAGTATTACCTTGACTTTAAGGAAATAACCCCGGATGAGGAAAATAGCCGCGAAGAGGCAGAAAAACAGGAAAGCAAAGACGAAGTCGCCGGCACCTATGCCAAAACGATTGACGCTCTGAATTCTGCCGGCAGCATTATCGGCGGAATCAAATAACGCTTTAGGTCGAAAAAGGGGGTAGCGGTGAACGGAATGGATAAATTGAAGCTGCTTTGCTTGATTGCTGCCGGTCTGCTTGTCGGACAGCCGGCCGCTGCCCAGTATTTCGGTTCGACGCCGTCCGGCGGTGCGCCGGCAGCGCAGAAGGAAAAGGCGCAATCAGCGGCGCAGCCGCATGCGGCAGAAGACGAAAACCGGTACTCTGTTGTCGATACCTCGGAAGGGCATGTGGCCGAAAATAAAGTGGAAAAGCAGCCTGTCAGTTCGCCTTTTGATTATGCTTACGGCAAAAAGCAGCCGGCCAAAACCGCGCCGGCCAAACAGCCTTACCGCCGCTATTCCACGGTCGGCGGCGTAACGGTGGAAACAACCGAAGAACACGAGGAAGACGAGCTGATTATGCTTTATATGAAAGATTTTAGCATTTACCGCAGTCCTTCGGGGCAAACCCGCTGCAGCGCCAAGTTTTCGGTTTTGACGACGCTGCCGGTCAAGCTTTCAAACATCAGCTATCGGTTGAAGTGGCCGAAAATGGAAACGGTGCTGACTTTCAGCGACGTTGAACCGGGCGTGGAGAACCACTTTGACTACGGTTTGCTGGGTGATGGCTGCTACAATATGGACCGGCAGCCCAACATTATCGTCAACCGCTGCCGGGCAAAAGGTATGACCCAGCGGCAGTGCGCGAGCAAAATCCGTTGGATTAAGGAAATGTGAAAATCGTTGCGGGAAAGAAATTGAAAAAGGTTTTGATATTGTTTTTGACGCTGCTGCTGCTTCCGTGGGAGGTGACGGCGGCGTCAAAAAATTTTAAAATCATTGATCCGGCCTTGTATCAAGACATATTAAAACGCACAGGGATCTCGGCCGAGGAGGTGGAAACTTACAAAGACCTTTTTACGGCGGTTGAAAACGGCGAAACGGACAAAGCGGCCGGTCTGCAGAAGAAATTGAAAAACGAGGTGCTGCTCGGGCATGTGCTGGCGGAAAAGTACCTGCATAAAAATTATGATTCAACTTATGAAGAATTGCGCGGCTGGCTGAAAAAATATCCTGACCATCCCCAGTATCAGCGGATCAAAAATCTGGCGGTGACCAAAGCGCCCGGCTACAAACCGTCCAAGCCGCAGCCGGAAAAGAAAAAAATCTACGCTTCCTACAGTTGGTATAAGGACGGTTACAAAGGATTGAAAGCTGCCGATCGGGAATATGTGAAGAAGAGGCTTGATGAGTTTTTGCTGGCAATCCGCCGCAGTACCCACGACAAAGCGGTTGCCGTTTTAAACGACGCGCGTTTTAAACGGCTGATGCCGGTAAAAAATTATGACGCAATGAGTGCGACTCTGGCTTCCGCCTATTTCTTTGACGGCGACAACCGGGCGGCGCTCAAATGGAGCCGCCGTCCGATTATGCGCAGCCGGGACGCGACGGCCAGCTGGTTTGGCGGTTTGGCGGCGTGGAAAGAAAAAGACTATAAACTGGCGGCGGATTATTTCGGCCGGCTGGCTCGGCTTAAGGATAACGATCCGTGGCTGATTGCTGCCGGCGCCTATTGGGGATACCGTGCCAGCATCAAACTGAAAAGGCCGGACGAGGCGACGTCAAACTTAAGGATTGCCACGCGTTATCCGCGGACTTTTTACGGCATTCTCGCCCGTTATATGCTGACGGACAAGGTTGAGTACGACTGGCGTTTAAAAAGCCATTTTAACAAACTGGAAGACCGTTCCTACCGGCAGGAAATCCTCTCTTCGCCGCTTTTGAGAAGAGCGGTGCTGTTGCTTGCCGCCGGGCAAAACGATTTGGCGGAAAGCGATTTGCGGCGCAATTATGACAAACTGAACATCAGACAAAAGGAACTGCTGCTTTATCTGGCGCATCAGTACAGCCTGGCCAACCTGAGCTATGTGACGGCCGAACGACTGAAGAACCATGATAAAGGCCGGGAATATGACGCCTTTTTGTATCCCAGTCCCGACTGGCGGCCGGAAGGCGGCTGGAAGGTTCATCCCGCCTGGGTTTGGGCGCTGATCCGGCAGGAATCCCTGTTTTCGCCGACGGTCCGGAGTCATGCCGGCGCCTGCGGGCTGATGCAGGTTATGCCGGCGACGGCGGCCGAAGTGACCGGTGACAAAAGTTATAAGAAAAACTGGCGGCCGTTGTTTGACAAGAACGTTAACCTTACAATCGGGCAGGATTATGTTTGTCGTCTGCGGGAAAAAGATTTTGTCGGCGACAATCTGATTTTTCTTGCCGCTTCTTACAACGGCGGTCCGCATAACCTGAAGCGTTGGGCGGAAACGCTGGATTATGAAGGCGACCCGCTGCTGTTTATGGAAATGATTCCCTGGCGGGAAACGCGCCTTTACGTCAAGCGGGTAATTACCAATTACTGGATGTATTCTTCCCGGCTGGGACAGAAGCCGCAGAGCCTGCAGCAGTTTCTGACGGGAGAGTGGCCGCTTTTGGACGAACCCGAATAGGGCGCGGAAATGTCCGGGAACGAAAAGTCCGGCCGGCCGTTTTGCCCCGATCGTTGCCGGAAGTTTATGATTTGAAGAACTGTATAAATAAGCGGGGGCGAACATTCCGGCCCCGCCGGCCGACGGGTTTGCCGGCGTAACCGTTGGCCGGGCGTTTGAAGAGGAGAAGCGGTTAATGACGCTTGCGTTAGTGGTTGGAAAACTTATTGGCTAAGTGTCAGGCTCTTTGTGAACCGTTCAAATTTTTGAGGACTGTTCGCCGCACCGTATGCCCGGCGCGGGATTTTCCCGGCACAACAAAAAACGGGGCTGAACGCTTTAGTGTTAAAACCGCACCGTTCCATGCCCCGGGGCACGGTTAAACCGTCAGCTTTGCTGCTGATGCGGAATTTCCGGTTTATCGGGGATATATATTTTCCGCACGAAAATATTGATGCCGTTTTCCGCATATGAAAACAGAATAATCCTCAACATGTTAAAAAGGGTAATAACAGGTATTTTTTTGTCAAACCTGAAGGTTATGTTTTGATAAAATGACAAAAAACAGAATTTCGCTTGCATTTTGTGACAAAAAAATGTACAATAAAACCATAATAAAATTAGTCTGTTCAATTTTTCTATTCGATTATTCGCATGTTTGCCGTCATAAATTCAGGTTTTACCTTTTTATTGATTGCTGCCGTGGAGAAAATTTGAGTGAAAACTTGAACAGACTTACAGTAGTAACCATTAAACTTTTATTATATGATAGCAAATTTAATTTTCGGGTTTATTTTGGTATGTTTCATCTGGGGTGTTATTCAGAACGGTGTTGAAAATCTCTTATCTTATGTATTGGAGATTGCTCTGACCGCTTTGGTTGGCGCTTTCCTCGGATGGCTCATCGGCCTTTGGTACATCGGTGCCATTGCCGGAGCGGTATATTGCATATACTGCTGGATATTCGGTAAATTCAACATTTTTATGAAATGGTGGTTTTGCCGCGGATAATAAAGCCGAAAAAAGAAAGACCGTTGTTTCCCCTCAAGGAAACAGCGGTTTTTTTTGTGTTTGACAACGGCGGCGGATAAGCGCTTTGGGTGTTTCAAAATCAGTTTTTTTAAAAAAACAGAAATATATAAAAACACACGTTAAAACAATATGTTGTCTGGTTTGAAAGGGCGCTTTGCCGCAGTCTGAAAAAATAAATATCAGAAATTTATGTTTTTAAACCGTGCAGACGTTGAAAAGAAAAAGAGCGTGGTTATATCATTAGCATAAAGTGATGAACAAGGAAAAAGAACATGGAATTGTATTTATTTATTGCCCTGTTTTTAATTTATATTCTGACTTCCCTGATGGCGGATAAGGCCGTTATCCGCAAAGTCTGGCTGGCGGCGTTTCTTGTCTCGTTTGTCGTGACGGCGGTGGCGGTCAGCTTTTTGCGTTTTTCCAATCAGGAAGTGATGATGAACGCGACCGAGCTCAGCTGGTACTATATTCTGTATCTGTTTGCGTCGCTGATGGTAGTGCTCGGCGTGATCAATCTCTGGATGTTCCGCAAACAAGTGTGGAAAACCCTGTTTGCCAAAACTTCCGGCAAAGACGATGACGAGGGAGAGGAGGATGATGAGTAGCTTCAGTTGATTTTGCGGATGTAGATCGACTGGCGGGTTTTTCCGACTTCGATCGAATATTTGTGGATTCCGGGAATGGAAAAATGACTGGAAGCGTTCAACAGACGGCGTGCGAGGTCGGCGTTGCGGCTATGGATGAGATACGAATTCTTATAGGCTTTTACCCGGGTAAAGGGAATTTTTCTCACGGTGTCCAGCGCCTGCTGAAGACTGTCCCACACGGGGCAGCCGACCAGGTCGCGCCTGACGACGCAAATTTCCGCCCGCGGGCCTTCCTGTTCCAGGTCTTTGACGGTTTTGCCGAACAAAAACAACAGGTTTTCGTTGGTTTCGGCAAGGTTGTCGCTGGCATGCACCAGGTTCCCGCCGCCGGTAAGCTGACGATAATCCTGTTTGCTTTTGACAATGTTTGCGTTTTTGCCGTCGGCATATTGCGGGTTGTTGTCGTAAACCAGGCATACTTTGAAAGCGCCGGCTCCGGTTTCCTTTTCTTTTTTACATCCTTTGGGGAGTTTTTTGCCGTAAAAGCGGGCCAGGTTGAGAGCGAAGTTTTCTTCCTTCCAGCTGACTTCGAAAATGCGGAAAATTTCAAACTTTTTCCTGAGGTCGGCAATAATCTGTTTTTCCATAAAACGGCCGTTTTGCCAGATGATAAACAGGTAAAGTTCCTTTTGCATTTTCAAATAGTCCCCGGGAATAAATTATTAATGCAATATAATGTTTTTCGCCTGTTTTAGCAATATAAATTGTTGACGGTGTGTAAAATCTGTAATCCGGGCTTGTTTTTGTAAACTGTTTGTTTATGATTGCAGTGTCCTGAAAATTAACTTTTGGATAAATAAGGATATTTGTATAATGATGAAAGTTGCTGTTATCGGAACCGGATATGTCGGCCTGCCTACGGGCGTGGGGCTGGCGGAACTCGGAAACCGGGTTGTCTGCGTTGACAAGCTGGCTGATAAGATTAACAAACTCAACCGCGGCGAACTGACCCTCTATGAGGACGGGCTGGAAGAGCTGTTTAAGAAAAACGTGGCGGCCGGCGCCCTGAGCTTTACCACCGACATGGAAAGCGCGGTCAAAGATGCCGACATCGTGATGCTGGCGGTGGGAACGCCTCCGCATCCGCTGACCAAGGAAGCCGATCTGAAATATATTTATGCGGCGGCGGAAGAACTGGCGCGCTATCTGAACGGTTACACGGTAGTGGCAACCAAGTCTACGGTTCCGGTCGGAACCGGTGACGAAGTGGAGAAAATTATCCGCAAAGTCAATCCGAAGGCCGATTTTGACGTGGTTTCCCTGCCGGAATTTCTGCGCGAGGGGTTTGCCATCCACGACTTTTTCAACCCCGACCGGATCGTGATCGGCACTGAGAACGACAAGGCGCGCGACGTGATGCTTGAACTTTACCGTCCGTTTGCCGGCAAGAGCGAATTTCTGTGTGTCAAGCGCCGTTCGTCGGAAACCATCAAATATGCGTCAAACGCCTTTCTGGCAATGAAAATCCATTATATCAACGAAATGGCCGATTTCTGCGAGTGTGCCGGCGCCGACATCCGTGAGGTGGCAAAAGGGATGGGGCTTGATTCCCGCATCGGCAAAAAATTCCTGAATCCGGGGCCGGGTTACGGCGGTTCCTGCTTTCCGAAAGATACCAACGCAATGGCGCAGATGGGCAAAAAATTCGGCGCGCATCTGACCCTGATCGAAACCACCATTGCTCAAAACGACGCCCGCAAGGCCAGAATGGGACAGCGGGTGATTGAGGCGGTAAAAGAACATCCGGAAGGTAAAATCGCGGTATTGGGGCTGGCCTTTAAGGGCGGTACGGACGACTGCCGGGAATCGCCGGCGATCGACATCATCAAGGAAATGATCAAATATTCCCGCAACATTACGGTTTATGATCCCAAGGCGCTGGAGAACGCCAAATCGATTTTAAACAACACGGTTCAGTACGCCGAAAGCGTCGAAGAAGCGTGCCGGGACGCGGAAGTTGCTGTGATCCTGACCGAGTGGGAAGATTTTAAACATCTGGACCTTGAACGGTTGAAAAAGATCATGCGCCGCGCCAAAATCGTCGACATGCGCAACATGCTTTGCGGCGACGCGGTAAAAGAAGCCGGTTTTGACTATCAATGCGTGGGGAGAAAAAAATAAAATGAAAGTTCTGGTGATCGGCGGAGCAGGCTATATCGGCTCGCATGTGGCGAAGGCGCTGCTTGAAGACGGGGCGTCGGTAACCGTTTATGACGACCTGTCGAGCGGGCATAAGATCAATCTCTTTGCAAAAGCCGGTTTTGTCGAAGGAAGCATCCTCGATTATGCCAAACTGGAACAAACGATGGGGCAGGGGTTTGACGCAGTGGTTCATCTGGCGGCCAAAAAAGCGGTCGGTGAATCGATGGTCAACCCCGGGCTCTATGCCGAAAACAATCTGAACGGTGCGGTCAATATTTTGAATGCGATGGCAAAAACCGGCGTGAAAGTGCTGGTTTTCTCCTCATCGGCGGCGGTTTACGGCATGCCGGAATATCTGCCGGTAGATGAAAAACATCCTCTTAATCCGATCAGTTTTTACGGTTTTACCAAACAAGAAACGGAACGGCTGATGGTGTGGTACGATCGCCTGAAAGGGATCAGATATACGGCGCTGCGCTATTTCAACGCTGCCGGCTATGACGCTTCCGGCGCGGTGAAAGGACGTGACAGCAACCCGCAGAACCTGCTGCCGATCATCAAAGAAGTGGTTGACGGCAAACGCGAATGTCTGCAGGTGTTCGGTGACGACTATGATACCCGCGACGGTACCTGCGTGCGCGATTATGTCCACGTTTCCGACCTGGCGGCGGCGCATGTGCTGGCGATAAAACGGCTGCTGGAAGGCCGGCCTTCGGCAATATTCAATCTGGGTACTTCGCACGGCGTGACGGTAAGAGAAGTAATTGCCGCGACCGAGAGGGTGACCGGAAAACCGCTGCCGGTGCGTTTTGCCGAACGCCGGCCCGGCGATCCGGCGGTGCTGGTGGCCGCAAGCAACCGGGCGGAAGCCGAACTCGGATGGAAACCCCGTTATACCCTGATTGACGACATTATCAGGACGGAACTGTAAAACTTTTGCGGGAAGGCGGTTGATGAAAAGGGTTTTTGGCGTTTTGACTTTTTTGCTGCTGCCGGCCGTCGTTTGCGCCGCCGAACCGGTTGCGGTGCCGTCCGCTCCTTTTCTTGATTATTTTGCAGGCCGCGGCTATGTTTTTGAAAAGTTTGAGGGAATGTGTCCGCTGGCGCTGGCGACTTATACCTTGGAAGCCAACCGGTTTGCAGGAACGCTGGTTGTAACCGAGTGCCGGCAGAAGTTGTTTCATAATCTTTTTTTTACCGTTTACCGCGATCTTGATGCCGACAAGGTGAAAGAGAGCCTGAAAGACGTCCGCCACGTCTTTATGCAGGCGGCGGGAGAAACGCCGGCAATGGAGCGGTGGCTGAATCGTTGTATCGGCGCCGGGCAAAGCGGGGACAAATACCGCATCGACGGTTACAGTTATTATTGTGCCGCGGACGAAGACACCTATTTGTTTACCATGTCGGCGGAAGAAGAGCATGACCATCCGCCGGTTAAAGTGGCGAAAAAGCCGAAATGCATGACGCAGAAAGCCTATGAGGATATGATCAGGCGGCGTCTGCTTGAGCGCGCGCGGTTTGCCGGCCGGATGGACGACTATTATCTTCTTTACCCCGAAGACAGGCCGCAGCGGATTGTTGATCCGGCGGAACGTTACCGAAGCGGTTATCTGCGCTCAAAGGAAGCGGCGCGGGAACGGGGAGTGAAACACCGGCGGAAAAAACGCAGCGGGAGCAAAGAGCAATAATGACGGTTTATTTGATCAGACATGCGGAAAGCGTGAGCAATGCGGGCGAACGGACGGCTTCCCACGGAGGTGCGGAACTTTCGTCCGAAGGGCGTCGGCAGGCGGAGGCGTTGACGGCGCGGATCGGCTTTCGTCCGGATCTGATCGTCGTTTCGCCGTTTGTCCGCACCCGGCAGACGGCCGAACCGTTGCGGCAAAAATATCCGGACGTGCCGGTTGAAGAATGGCCGGTGCAGGAATTTTCCTTTCTTGATGCGGACCGTTGCGCCGATACGACGCAGGAAGAGCGCCGGCCGCTGGCGGAAGCTTATTTTGCCCGCAACGATCCCGACTATGTCGACGGCAAAGACGCGGAATCGTTCAATCAGCTGCTGGCGCGGGTCGATGACATGCTGACGCGTCTGCGGGCCCTGCCGGGGGAAAATAAAACGGTTGTTTTTACCCATGGCAATTTTATGCGTGCGGCAAGGCTGCGGCTCGGCGGCGGTCCGTTCTCGATGACGGAGTTTCTCCGGCGGCCGGCGGCGGAAAATACGGAAATTGTTGACATAACTTCTTACCTTTGAAGTCGTTCCCGTATTTCAGTTTTGCAAATAAGCTTCAAAAGGTTCGTTGATTTTGTTAGTTTATGCGTTGCTTTAAAAATGAATATTATCTGATTGAAAATAATGTTTTTTGTAAATTTTTCCGGAAGACGAGAACGGCAGCTTTCCGGCGGGTGGAACCGCGGGTGTTTCCGGCGATATTCTTCCAAAACGTTGAAAAAATATTATAATTGTTTGAAAAACCTTAATTTTGATCGAAGCTTTTTATTTGACGGCTTGATCGCCGGGGGACACGGTCAGTACGATTTCGATCAGTTTTGAGGCCTGCGGCGACAGGTATTTGTCAGGATGATAAACAATGAAATTTTTGTTGACCATCGGTTCGGCGGCAATGTCCAGCCGCACCAGCCGTCCGGCGGCCAGTTCGTTTGCGGCGATGATTTCGGGAATGACGCAAATGCCGGCGCCGCCGAGCGCGCCGCGGACGAGCGCCTGTGAGTTGACACTGGTCCATCTTGCCTCGGCTTTAAGACCGTGCAGCAACAGGGTGCTGTCGAACGTGCTGCGGACGGCACTGCCTTTTTCTCGTAACAGCAGCGGGTGACGCAATGCCTCGGAAAGCGGGATTTGTTTTTGTTTTGCCAGCGGATGGTCCGGCGCGGCCAGCCAGCCGATCCGGTATGAAGAAAATTCGCGGGCACGGAAGCGCGCGTCGGGAACCGCGCCTTCGTAAAGCGCGATGTCGATCTTGTTGGCAGTCAGCATTGCGGCTACCCGGGAGACGATGTCGACGGTGATTTCAAGCGGCGTGTCCGGACAGGCGCGGGCAAATTTCCCGGCGATTTCGGGCAGCCAGAAGTTGGCTATGGTCAGGCAGGAGCCGACCTTAAGCGGCTGAAGTCCGGTTTCGCCGGCAAAACCGGCGGAGATGTCATCGTAAAGCTCAAGCAGCCGGGTGATTTTTTCGAGCAGCAGTTTGCCGGCGGCGGTTAGGTATATCCGCCGGCCGATGCGGTCGAACAGCGGCGTTCCCGTTTCCCGCTCCAGTTCGGCAACGACATGGGAAACCGCCGGCTGGGTCATGTTCAGCCGGGCGGCGGTTTGGGTAAAATTCAGCTCTTCGCATAAAGCCCTGAAAATCTGCATTTGCCGGATGTTCATGACGCCTTCTCCATTACCGTTTATTTATCTTATTTATAAAATAATATAATTTTATTTATAAATAAACAACTGCTATAATCAAGGCAAAGGAGAAAATAATGACTTGGGAAAAAGTAAAGCTTTTGTCGTGGCTGTTTAAAACCGACGTGCTGGTCAGCAGCTTTTCGTTCGGCGGCGGATATGTGGTGCTGCCGATGATCCGCCGGTATTTTGTTGAAGAGAAGGGACTTTTCGGTGAAGACGAACTGATGGACATGGCGGCGGTGGCGCAGTCGTCGCCCGGCGCCATCGCGATTAATCTAGCGGTTTTGTGCGGCAGAAAAACGGCCGGCACGGCCGGTGCCGTCGTGGCCGGGATTGCCGCGGTGCTGCCGCCGCTTGTCATCCTTTCGATTGTTTCCGCCTGCTACCGGCAGCTGGTGTCGAATCCGGCGGTGGCGGCGGTACTGAAGGGAATGGAAGCCGGCGTGGCCGCGCTGATCGTCGACGTAGTTTGGTATATGAGCGGGATTGTTGCGGCAAAGAAGGAACCGCTGCCGGTTTTAATGATTCCGGCCGCTTTTGCCGCTTCTTTCCTGTTTGATCTCGGGGCGCTGACGGTGATTGTCGGCGGCGTGGCGGTTTTTCTGCTGCTGGTCCGGCTGAAGTTTAAGGCAAAGGAAAAGGGGGCGAGGTCAAATGCTTGAACTGCTGATTAGTTTTTTGTATGTCGGTCTTTTCAGCATCGGCGGCGGTTATGCTACTTTGCCGCTTATTCAGGAGCAGATTGTCGAATTGCACGGGTGGCTGAGCTATAAGGAGTTTACCGACATCATCACCATTTCGCAGATGACGCCGGGACCGCTTGCGGTTAACGGTTCCACTTTCGTCGGCCTGCGGGTGGCGGGCATTTTCGGCGCGGTTGTCGCAACTTTCGGCTGTGTGATCAGCGGCGTTCTGATTTCGCTGGCTTTGCAGAGTTTCTTTGCCAAAAACAAAAGCGAAACGGTGGAGCTGACGTTAAAGGCGCTGAAGTCGGTGTCGATCGGGCTGATTGCGTCTGCCGCCTCGGTGATCGTGCTGTTGTCCTGGTTTGCTGTCAGTTCGTGGCGTCAGATCAGCGGCGGGCCGGACCTCAGGGCCGTCGGTATCAGTCTGGCGGCATTGCTGCTATTGAGAAAATTTCATATGAATCCGGTCTGGGTCATGTGCGTCTGCGGCGCGGCGGGCTTTTTCCTTTACTAGCCCGGGGAGAACCGGGAAAAGCCTTTCCGGCGGGCCGGTTGTATTGAAAAATCCGCATTTGATATAATATCATAACGGTATTACAAAATAAACAGGAGATAAGTTATGAATAACGTAATTCACAATACCGCGCTGATTTTAACCATTATCGGCGGTTTGAACTGGGGGCTGGTCGGTCTGTTCGGTTTTGATCTGGTTGCTTTCCTTTTCGGATCAATGAGCGTTTTGAGCCGTATCGTATATATTCTGGTCGGCGCTTCCGCCGTATTGTTGGCTTTTTCCTCTTTTACTTCGGTTAAGCGCCTGCCGGGAGCGAAATAGTTTCCGGTATCGTTTGGAACAAATAGAAACCCCGGTTTCCCCGGGGTTTTTATTGGGGCCGTTTTTGTTTTTTTTAGTTGTTTTTATTCTTGTCGTAAAAATTGTGACCCCAAAAAAGAATATGTATGTTTTTTCCGTTTTTTCTTTCGGCTTTTGAACGACAAGGCAGGAATAAAGGCAATTTGCATCGGGGGCTTTTGGGGACGAAGAAAAACGACGGGATATCAAACGGGAAAATGTTTTTATATGCGGAATTATGCCGGAGAGGACGGAAAAAGAAACAAGATGCCGAAACAAGTTTGAGCATGGCAAGAGCGTGTTTTTTTTGGGGGGGGGAGAACGTCGTAATGACAAAAGAAGCGCGGGAACGATCAGAAAACGGCCGTTCGGCTGCCGTACGGAAAGTTTCGGGGAAGGGATAAAAAGGAAAAACCCCGGAAAAACCCGGGGTTTTGTTGGTAGCGAGGGTCGGATTCGAACCAACGACACGCGGATTATGATTCCGCTGCTCTAACCACCTGAGCTACCCCGCCATAAAGACAGCATTTTTAATAAAGAAAATTTGTCCGCTTGTCAAGAGTTTTTTTATAAAAAATTTCTATAAATTTTTCCACATGCTGCCGAGGACGGGGCGGGCGTTCTTTTCATATTCCTCAAACAGCGACGACCATTCGCGCTTTTGTTCGAAATAGCGGCTGCGGCGGTTGAGATCGTAATAACGGGCTTGCAGAATGACGTCCAGCTTGTCCATCTGCTTGACGAATGTGGCTTCCGGCGTGTCGCGTCGTTCATATTCGGCAAACAGCTCAAGCAGCCGCGGACATTTCGTCCGGGCGGCGATTTGTTCTAATGCCTTGATTTCCAAGTCGTATTTTTCCTGCTGGGTGATCTTGTCGCCGGGAACGTAGTCGCCGGTGATTTCTTCCGCCAGGTCGTGAACGACGGCAAATTCCAGACATTTCAGCCGGTCAAGATCGTCCGGACACAGGATGAGCGTGAGCAGGCAGAGCCCCCAGGAATGGGCGGCGACGGATTCCGGGTTTTCCACCATGCGGCGGATCCAGCCGGTGCGGGGAGTGTCTTTCAAACGGCAGACGATTTCTGCCAATTGGTCTATGTTCATGTTTTTTCCTCATTCCGGCAGCTGACGGCCGGGTTAAATGTTGCGCGTATCTGGCATTTTAAGCTTGCCAATCTTTCCCGATTGTTTATATATCTGATAAATCGAATTGTAAACAACGGAGGTCGGATGACGAAATATAAACTGATGGCGGCGGCAGCCGTTTTGTGCATGGCTGCCGGTGCGGATGCGCGGGCGGAGGAAAAGTCCGGCAAAAGCGATCTCAGGGCAAATTTCCGCCGGGTGGCGCTGGAGATGTCTTCAACCGAAGTGAAAAACGCCGATCTTTACGTCGACAGTCCGAATTCCCAGTTAAGCGCGGACAGCAAGACGATGATCAAGGGTGTTTTTGATTTTGTGCTTGAATACGAACAGCCAAACTGGCAATGGAACAACAGTCTGTTTATGGAATACGGACGGACCAAGCTGAAACCGGTCGGCGAAGAGGACACCACCAACGAGGACGCCGACAAGATTTTGCTGACGTCCGACTATAACTGTAAATTGTGGAAGCTCGAATTTCAGAATGCTGACGCCGGTCCGTTTGCCAGCGTGGCCTATCAGACCGAGTTTACCAGAAACAACGACGCGCCGAGAATGAAGGTGGTCCGCGGCAAAACCGGCCTGAAGCTGTTTAACGGCGAGTATATCAAGGAACTGTACGCGGCGGCGGTCGGCGAATATGACTTTACCTACAGCGGCGACGAGGTGAGAAAAGGCGCCTATGAAATAGGGATCCGGGCGGAACGCCCCATTTCCGATCAGGTGAAATTTCAGCTCGAAGGCTATTTCCGCAACTATGTAAGCTACAGCAAATATGTGGCGACGGACCTGAAATACGAATTGAGCGTTACCGGGCGGATGGACGTGAAAATTTATCAGAAGTTCAGCCTGGCACCCTATGTCAGCTATTTTCAGGGAAAGGCGCGGGGCGTGGACAAGGAAGGTTCCAACTTCCTGATCGGCCTTTCGTTTGCCTATTCCGATTTGTTTAATCTGTAGACGGCGTGTTACAAAATAATGACATATCGGGCGGCCTTCCGGCGGGAGGTTGACTTGTGCGGTGCCGGATGGTAACATATGAACAGTTCCGGTGCATCACGGTGATAAGGAAATGTCCATGCCTGACAAATATACAAAACAAATACTCGTACGCAATGATTCGGTTGTGATGGTCGGGGGAACCCGGGCCTATTATTCTCCCGATAATGACGAAATCAGACTGCTGAAAGGCGATTTGACGGAAAAGGACTTCGGAATGCAGGGAAACGGCGTTCAGGACGAAGACATTTTGCTTGTTCACGAAGCTCAGCATCAGATTAATGCACGCAAGGGTTGCGGACATACGCCGATGTCGCTTGCAGAACGTTATCAGGAAGCCATGCATGACGAGATTGTGGCTTCCATTGCCGAAAAATTGGAGATCAGGCGGCGTTATCAACAGTTGAAAAGCGACGGAGAAAAAAACGCCTTTTTCAAAAAATTTGCCGGTGACAGAAAAAATGCGGCGTATTTGAAGCTTTTGCAAAGCGGGAAAATCAATCCCAACAGCAAGTCGTCCGAAGATTTTGCCGAAGAAATGGCCTTTATCAAAAACAGTTCGACCGACTGGTGGGTGAAGCACGATGCTTTGGAATATCAGAAAAATCAAAATGGCCAGATTATGGATTTTTTGAGGGAATATGGGGAAAATGCCGTTTCAAACCCGCAGGGACTGGCCGATAATTTGAAAAAGATGTATCACATCGGCGGCATTGACTTTACCCGTTACGGGCAGGACAACAGCCGTCTGCCGGTTGAAAATCAAACATTGGCGGCGTTGGAAACAATGCGAGCCGAAGGGGCGGACGCGCAGAAGCTGCAGGCTTTTAACAACATGGGCGAGGGGCCTTATAAGCTGGCAGAATCTTTGGACGTTTCCGGCTTGTCTTACGATCAGGCCGCACAGGTTATTCAAACCGCGATTATAAACGAGCATCTGGCAGCGGAGATAGCCGGAAGCATGGCGTTGGGCGAAAAGCCGTCGTTTGATTTTCGTTATGTGGCATCTTCCCTGCGGAACCAAACCGCCGTGTATTTGGATATGAAAGCAGATGTTTGGGAAAAAAACGGAATCCTTAACGAACAGGGGGATGAGGAAAAATTTGCCCGCTTGATGCAGCAGGCAAAAACCGTGAAACTTGATCCCGACAAATGGCTGGAAGAAGTGCGGGATATTCTGACAATCGCCAAAGATCCGAACCGGGCAGATGAGTTTGCCGCCTTGAAACAGCGGATGGCCGGGCTGCGCGGGAAAAGCGTATCTCTTGACGAGGCGGTAGTTAATATGGATAAATTCAGACTTCCGCTTGATGGGAGCAGTAAAGAGGAAGTTTTGGAAGAAATGCGGCAAAAAGCGGAAGAAGACGCCAGATGGGCTGAGGAATATAATAAAAAGCATCCTCAAAAGGAAAGAATTTCGGAAGCTTATCATAAAAGCATAACCGACATGGAATCGAATTTGCTAAAAGACGAATTGGAAGCGCGTCGGGAAACGGAAAGGGAGGTTAAGCCCCTGACGACTAAGCCGCAGACATTGTCGTACAAATTGATGGACGGCGTTAAATATTATTTTAACCGTCCGCAGCAATATCAGAACGTTGAATTAAAATCTTATGTCAACGAACGCGGCGAAAAGATAGAAATGACGCTGGTTGACGGCAAAAAGCACGGTGCAGCCGTATTGCGCGACGAAAACGGCAACATCAAAGAGGTAAAAGCGTACGACAACGGTCAGGAAATAGACTTGAGTAAACATAAATTCGGCATTGACGAGCAAGAGCGGACGATAAACGGCAAGCCGGCACGGGCAACAACGTTTATGTTGGACGGAAAGCCTTTTGGCGCGGTAGTGGTTGAGACGGCTGACGGCACCAAAGCCGATTTTTACGACAGCCGCGGCGTGCGGATGGAAGGCGCCGCCGGTGCAAAAATCAGGCGGACGGAAGAGCGGGTCGAAAGCGCCCGCGATTCCGTAAGGCAAACGATGCCGTCGGCGGAAGCGGAACACTCTGAAGAAGCGGTACCGGCCGCGAAAGAAAATGTTCCGGCGGAAACGGCGGATACGCTTCAGGTAAAAAAGACGCCTCTTGCGGAAGATGAGCAGGTTCAACCGGCGGACAGCGTGCAAAAAGTGGCGCAAGAGATGCGCCGCGGACATGACCGGATTGCGGCCATGCGGGCCAAAGTGGCGGCCGGGCACGAGGCGGACAGAGCCGCCGTGTATCGGAAAGTTTTCGGCGGCAACGACAACATCGAAGCCATCCGCCGATTGCGCAGTTCAAAAACGATCAGCAGCGGGGTCGTGCGACCGACGGCAATCCGCGCCGATCTGCTGGAAGGAAAGCTCCGGGAGTTTCAGGCGCAGCCCTGAACGGCTGCCGGACATGAGAAAGTCCGGTTGTCGGGGCTTGTTTGTCATGTGCGGAAAATCCCGGAATTTTCCGTAACAGGAGAACTTCCGGCTTTGTGCATAAAAAAAACGCCTTTGCCGTCGTAAGGTTAACAACTGAAAACAAAATCGTTTTTTTATGGACGCAACATATGCGATATCCATTGTTCCGAAATATCGGAAAGAAGCTTTTTGTCGGCTGAAACCGGCCTTTTGTCTGTGAAACCTGTGTCAGCGAAAGGGGCAGATGTTACGGAAACCGGAGTTTGTTTCGGTCATGGCCGTATGTTTTCCGAGATGCGTCCGAATATTCGGTTATGGGTTTTCAAAGGTAAGGGCGGTTCATGAACGGCGGGGAAATGCAGATTTCAAGCGTCGGGGCGGTCGTTGGGGGACGGTATGGTATGTCGGTGCCTTGGGGAAGAATATCCGAAAGATAACGGAATATACGCGAAGCCGACTTAAAGAAGACGCGATGTCGATTCAGCTGATTATCAGTCTTGTTCCCCTTTACGGTGAGTCAGGCAGTCTTCGCCCGGTTGCCCCAAGGGCGGCAAGCCTCGTTCCGCTCCCTCTTTACGGTGAGTCAGGCAGTCTTCGCCCGGTTGTCCCAAGGGCGGCAAGCCTCGTTCCATTCCCCCTTTACGGTGAGCCGGGCAGTCTTTGCCCGGTTGCCCCAAGGGCGGCAAGCCTCGTTCCGCTCCTTCTTTACGGTGAGCCGGGCAGTCTTTGCCCGGTCAGGCCGTTTAAGGCGTTTGCCGACACGGTCAGCTTTATAAGCGTTTATGAAGGGCTGCCGGTCGGTCCGCAGATTTTTTGTGGCGGGAAAATTCCCGGCCGAGCCGGCGGGTTTCTTTTGGGCCGGGCCGGACTTTCGGAATTTTACGCCTTTCTTACGTAATCTTTCAGCAGCTTTTTGTGTCCGGCCTGATCAAACCAGATTTCCAGCTTGTTGCCTTCAATTTTTAACACTTTGCCGTAGCCGAAAGTTTCGTGAAACACGCGGGAGCCGACGGGGGTGGCGGAAGCGGCGTTTCTTGCTTTTTGTTTTGCCCGCCAGACGCTGCCGCTCCAGCCGTCGTCTTCGTCGCGCACATAGCTGAAACGGTCGCTGTCGCGGATGACGTTTTCTTCCGTCTGCCGGCTGCGGTTGTACCAGTTGGAAGAGCTTCTGTGCTGTTCCGCCCAGCTGCCGCCGTAACCGCCGGCGGCGCCGAAATAAGCCGCGGCCATATTGCAGATTTCGATATTGGCCGGCGGAAGCTCGTTGATGAAGCGCGAGGGCAGGTTGTTCTGCCATTGGCCGTAGATGCGGCGGTTGAGCGCGGTTAAAATGTACAGTTTCTGTTTGGCGCGGGTCATGGCCACGTATGCCAGCCGCCGTTCTTCTTCCAAAGCGCTGCCGCCGCCTTCGTCCAGCGCCCGCTGGTGCGGAAACAGGCCTTCTTCCCAGCCGGGCAGGAATACGGCGTCAAATTCCAGCCCCTTGGCTGAGTGCAGGGTGATCAGCATTACCTTGTCGGTATCAATGTTGTTGTCGTTGTCCATTACCAGACTGACATGTTCCATAAAGTCGCTTAAGGTCGGGTACTGCTCGGTGTCGCTCATGACGTTGATCAGTTCCTTTAAGTTTTCGATCCTGCCTTCTGCTTCCGCCGACTTGTCCATTTTCAGCATTTCCATGTAGCCGGAATCTTCCAGCACCTGGGCGGCCAGGTCGTCGGGCGAAACCGCGTTCATGGTCTGCCGCCACTGATAGAAGTTGTTAATCAGTTCGGAAACGTTGGTTTTGACCTTGCCGCTTAAGGCGCCTTCTTTCAGCATTTTTTCGATTGCCATGAACATCGAGATGTGGTTGACGCGCGCTTCGTTTTCAAATTTTTCGATGGTTTTGGCGCCGATGCCGCGGGCCGGTTTGTTGATGATGCGCTCCAGAGCCAGGTCGTCGGCCGGCTGCAAAACCACCCGAAGGTAAGCGAGGGCGTCGCGAATTTCCGCCCGTTCGTAAAATTTCGGTCCGCCGATAACCTGATAGGGGATGGCTTCGGCAATGAATTTTTCTTCAAATTCCCGGGTTTGCGCAGCGGTGCGGACAAGAACGGCCATCTGGCTGTAGCCGGTGCCGTTGCGGTGCAGGTTTTCGATTTCGTCGGCGACATAGGCTGCTTCTTCCGAACCGCTGTAGGTGCTGACGACTTTGATTTTGCTGTTGTCGCCGCGGGCGGCGGGCGAATTTTCCGCCACCTTTAAGGTTTTACCCAGGCGGTCCCGGTTATGGCGGATAAGCGCCGAGGCGGCGGCCAGAATGTTGGCGGTGGAACGGTAATTGCGCTCCAGCCGGATTACTTTGGCGTCGGGAAAATCTTTTTCAAAGCGCAGAATGTTTTCGATTTCCGCTCCGCGCCAGGAATAGATCGACTGGTCGTCGTCGCCGACGCAGCACAGGTTGCGGTATTTCTGGCAGATCAAACGGAGAAACAGGTACTGGGTGACGTTGGTGTCCTGATACTCGTCGACCATGATGTATTTGAAGCGCGTCTGGTAGTCGTCCAGTACGCCGGCGTCGGACATCAGAATGTTTAACGTGTAAAGCAGCAGGTCGCCGAAGTCGACGCAGTTGAGTTCCAAAAGCCGGGCCTGATATTTCTTGTAAACTTCGGTGACGACGTTGGCGCGGAAGCTGTCGTCGATTTTGTCTGCCGTCAGCCCTTTGTCTTTCCACAGCTGAATCTTGTCGAGAATCGACTGCGGCGGATACTTTTTGTCGTCGATGCCGTCGGCTTCGAGAAGCTGTTTGATCAGCCGGCGCTGGTCGTCTTCGCCCAAGATGGTGAAATTGCTTTTGAGGCCGACCAGTTCGGCGTGGCGGCGGAGAATTTTGACGGCAATGCCGTGGAACGTGCCCATCCAGACGGAATCGGCGATGTTGCCGATGAGATTGCGGGCGCGGTTCTGCATTTCGCGCGCGGCACGGTTGGTAAAGGTGACGACCAGACAGTTCCACGGGTTGGCTTTCATGTTGGCAAGGATATAAGCCAGCCGTGCGGTTAACACTTTGGTTTTGCCGGTGCCGGCGCCGGAAAGCACCAGCAACGGGCCTTCGGTGGTGGTGACGGCCTGTTTTTGTTCGGGGTTAAGTTCGCTTAACCACGGCAGTTCCGGCATCAGCCGGGCGGTATTGTCATAGGTTGCCGCAGGCTCTTCGGCGGCCAGGTCGAATATGTCGCTCATTTTCAGGATACTTCTTGTTTTTTGGTTTGTCTTTGCCTATATTATATTATTATTTACGGAAATAAAAGCGCTTTATGAAACTATAAACAAGAGGGTAAAATGTCTGAAATACGCGATAAAATCGTTGGTTTGAAAGATTATATGGACAGCCGGATCATCGGGCAGAAGGATTTGGTGAAAAAAATGATCATCACGCTTCTGGCGGAAGGTCACGCGCTGGTCGAAGGTGCGCCGGGGCTGGCCAAAACCAAGGCGATCAAAACGCTGGCCGACTGCATTTCTGCCAGCTTTAACCGTATCCAGTTTACGCCGGATCTGTTGCCGTCGGACATTACCGGCAGCGAAATTTACGTCAGCCAGAAGGGTGAGTTCGAGTTTCGCAAGGGGCCGATTTTTGCCAATCTGGTGCTGGCCGACGAAATCAACCGCGCGCCGGCCAAGGTGCAGTCCGCGCTGTTGGAAGCGATGGCCGAACGGCAGGTCAGCGCCGGCGGACAGCGTTATCTTTTGCCGCGGCTGTTCATGGTGATGGCTACCCAGAACCCGATTGAGCACGAGGGTACTTATAATCTGCCGGAAGCCCAGCTGGACCGTTTTCTGATGTACATTAAAATCGACCAGCCTAACGCCGCCGACGAGCGCAAAATTCTGGAGCTGGTGCGCGGCGAGGGAACGCTCAGTACGCCGAATCTGAGAACAGGTTTTGACAAGATTGAAATTGCCGACGTCGAAGCGGCGACCCGCGAGGCGCTTAACACCCATATCAGCAGGGAACTGGAAGAATATCTGGTGCAGCTGATCGTTGCCACCCGCAAGCCGGAAAAATACGACGGCGAACTGGCCGGCATGGTGATGTTCGGCGCCAGCCCGCGGGCGACGATCGCGCTTGACCGCGCGGCCAAGATCAACGCCTGGCTGGCCGGCCGCGATTTTGTTACGCCGGAAGACATTCATGCGGTAATCTATGATATTTTGCGCCATCGTATTATCTTGAGTTTTGAAGCTCAGGCGGAAGGCGTCACCAGCGACGACATCATCGGCCGGCTGCTCAATTTGGTTCCGTTGCCGTAAGTTTTTTCCGAAGGAGTGCGAAATGCAGAGATTTGCCAAACTGGCGGCCGGTTTGTTCGGCCGCCGCAGAGAACCGGCCGGCGGGTTGTCCGCATCGCTGGAGGAGCTGATGGAGCAGCGGAAAAATCTGGCCCGGCTGCACCAGAAAAGCAAACTGCAACCCTCCGATATGGCGGGCGAAGTCAGGTCCGCTTTCAAAGGCCGAGGCATTGAAATGGAGGAGATCCGCGAATATACCTTCGGCGACGACGTACGCGACATCGACTGGCGGGTGACCGCGCGCAAAAAAAGCCCTTATACCAAAGTTTATGCCGAGGAAAAGGACCGCGAAATCTATGTGCTGCTCGATTTATCGCCGAGCATGGTTTTCGGCACCAGAAAAGAGCTGAAGTCGGTGACGGCTTCCAAGGCGGCGGCCCTGATCGGCTGGATGGCGCAGGAAAACCGCGACCGATTCGGCGCGGTGATTTACGACGGACGGGAAATCCGCACCTTCAAATCGCGGCAGAACCGGGCGCATCTGACTGCGGTTTTAAAAAAAATCGCGGAAACGGGGCGCAAAATTTTGTCCGCGCCGGCGGATGAGGGGGAAGGCGGCGGGACGGCGCGCGCTTTGCAGGCGATGACCAAACTGATCAAAAGCCGGGCGGCGGTGTTTGTCATCAGCGATTTTTACGTTTTCGGTGAGGCGGAAAAAAAGGCTTTGGCGGCATTGGCCAAAAAAGGACAGGTGTTTTGCATCAACGTTTTCGACCTGCTTGAGGAACTGGCGCCGAAAAACGGCGAATACATGGTGGAACAAAACGGCCGCAGTCTGGTGTTTGACAGCCGCCCGCCGGCTTTTCGTCGGGAGTACCAAAACCATTTTGCCGCCAAAAAGACAATGCTGCGCGAATTTTGCCGCAGATTCAACTGCCGGTATATGGAAGTTCGGACCGACGTTGACATTTTCCGCCAGTTGAAATTTATTTAACGCCGTAGTTGACAAAAAAATTTTTTGGTGATAGCTTTTAATCCAAATTATTTTGTAAAAAAGAGAGATTTTAATGGTTAAGACAAATGAGAATAACGCATACCGCAGAGGTCAGGAGCTGTTGGACCAGGGTATGTACAAAGAAGCGATTGCCCAGTTCGACGAAGCAATCAAAGAACAGCCGCAGTCTTGGAAAGCCCTCAATTCCAAAGGGTTTGCCCTGCAGAAATTAAGCAAGTACACGGAAGCCGTAGAGTGTTTTGACAAGGCGCTGGAACTTAATCCGCAATCGGTCGAAGTGATCAACAACAAAGGCGTGACGCTCTCCATGCGCGGCCTTTACAAAGACGCCATAGCCCAGTTTGATCAGGCGGTGGCGAACGATCCGACCTCGCTTGAAGCCCTGAACGGCAAAGCGATCGCGTTGCAGCACATGTATCTCTATAAAGAGGCGCTGGACGTTTTGGAACAGGCGATGAAAATCGACAACAAGCATACCCAGACGCTGCTCAGCATTGCGGTAACGCTGCAAAAGCTGAAACAGTTTGAGCGGGCGATTTCGTTTTTCAAAAAGGTGTTGACGTATGACAAGTCGAACATCAAAGCCTGGAACGGCATCGGCGTTACTTATCAGCTGATGGGCGACAACAATTCCGCGCTGAAATGCTTTACCAAAATCCTGAATATCAACAGCCGCGAAATTCAGGCCTGGATCAGTATCGGTTTCGTTTACCAGAAAATGATGAAGTTCAACGATGCGCTCAAATGTTACAAAAAGGCGCAGATGATCAACGACAACCGTTATCATCACAAACTTTATGACGGTTTGGCCAGCTGTCTGACAAAGTTGTCGGAGTTTGATCAGGCGATTGAGATTTACAAGCAGATTTTTCAGATCGAAGAAGGCAAAAAGAAATGGGATGCGCAGCGATCCATCAAGTTCGTCAGCAAACTGAAACGCAAAAAAGCGACCGGTATGCTGCCGGATCTGGTTCCGGCCGACAACGACTGATCAGTTGTTCTTAATCTTAAAGCCCCCGGAGTTTCCGGGGGCTTTTGTGTTTTGAATGTCTGCATAAGCAGGTAGATGTAGACGTACCCATATCTTCGCGCTATAACTAAGCTATGGAACAGTCATATACAGAAAACAGAGTAATTGCGTGTATCACTGCCATTACCATATAGTGATAATGACAAAATGCCGTAAGAAGATATTCAATGCAGACCTATATGGATTTTTTAAGAAACGGTTAGGCGAAATTCGTGAACACTACCCACAAATAGAGTTCATAGGACAAAACCGCGATAAAGATCATATACATCTTCAGGTTTCAATTTCACCCAAAATAAGTGTGGGTAGTGTTGTACGCATAATTAAATCCGATACAGCACGTGACATGAAGAAAAGCTATCCGTTTTTTAAAAAATGTTATTTTGGTACGGAAAGTGTTTGGTCGGACGGGTATTTTGTCAGTACTGTCGGCATCAACGAGGCAGTGGTACAACGCTATATTGAACAGCAAGGGCGCGAAGATATGGGGCAAGCTTAGCCTGAATTAAAAAAGTAATCCACCGGCTAGGCCGGTGGAGTTTCATGGCAGGAAAACTTCGTACCCCATGGCAGGTGCGTAGCGGCGAAATTGCGCAGCTTAACGTTCCGCCTTTGCAATAAGCCGTTTTCTTTCATCCTTCCCTTGACGGGAGAGGTTTTTTTATACCGTCCCGCGGCAGGTGCATGTTCAGAAGAGTTTACGGCTTTTTTCGTTCACTCTTCTTGCCTTTTTTCGTTTCTCCGTCTTTTCTTGCTCTCCCTGCTTTTTTCCGTTCTTCTTTTTTTCGCTCTTTTCATCTTTCCCGTTTTGCTCTTTCCCCCTTTTTCCTCTTTTTCGTTTCTTTCCCTGTTCTTCCTTTTTCCCTCTTTTCTGCTTTCCTTTTCCTTCTTTCCGTTCTTTTTTTTCCGCCCTTCCCACCTTTCCCGCTTTGCTCTTTGCGTATATAAGACTCTTTTACCGTTGTAGCAAAAACGGTCGGAAAATGCCTGACAAAGGACAAAGGCATTTTTTATGAATATGTGTACCGTTTGCACATATAATGCGGACCCCGAAAATACTTTGTTTCTTCGTACCGAAATATTGAAGACCGCTCTTTTACGGAGAAAAACGCTTGAAAACGGAGAAATGCCCGGAAAATCAGCCGGCGGAAAGGTTTAGGTATTACGGAGGCCGGAGATGTTCCGATCCGTAATATTCATATGTTACCGGGGATGCCGCCCGAATATTCCGTCAATTCAATTGCAGGCTGTTTCAAAGGCAAGAGCAGTTTGTCGATATATAAGTGTTGGGGAAATGCAAGGTTTCGGGATTGCAACCGGGAATTTTGGCGCCAAGGGAATTACGTTGATCTCCCGGGGGAGAATACTCAAAAGATACATTCGTAATCAATTGAAAAAAGACGCCGGGCAAAGTCTGCTCACACCGGACTTTGCTCTGTTTACGGGAGCCGGGCAGCCATCGTCCTGTAAGGGTGTCATGCCCTTAAGGCGTTTGCCGGTACAGTCGGGGCACTTCCGCATATGAAGAACCCCGCGTTTTACATGAGGTTCCTTTTTTCTGCGCCGGCAAGTCGGGGGACGACGTATGCTTTGAACGTTTGTGTGAGTTGGCATATGCGGGCGTTTCAGCCCGGCCGCAGGACTTGCGAAGCTTGATCGGGCGTTTGAGATCCGGAATGGCTAATGCCGCTTGCTTAAACTGGCGGAAGTTGTTACATGCCTGACAAAAAACGTGGATTATCCGGGACGGTTTAGTGTCGGGATAACGCCGCTTCGCGTCTTTAATCATGCTCAAAACATAGGGGTGTTGCTGTTTCTGGACTTCCGGCTTACCATGTCGGATCAGGAACGTTTTTGAGGACGAAGCTTTGATTGGCAGCCAAACTCTTAAAAGTTGTTTATTTTTTTGTTTTTTATTTTCAATTGAGTTCTTAAGGGGATACTATATCAAAAAAAGCTTAAGGAGATTTCATGAAGACGGCAATCTGGGAATATATCATTCCTTCCGAGCGGGAAAAGGAAAATTTATGGAACAATTGTACTTTTGTTTTTGATACGAACGTGCTGTTGAACCTTTATCGCTATACCGGCAACACGCGCCGCATTTTACTGGAGGCTTTTAAAGATTTAAAGGGGAGGATGTGGCTCCCCTATCAGGTAGCGTACGAATATGCCAGAAACCGTTGTGACGTGATTTATGAAACGGTTGAGAAATACAACAAGCTGGAAACATTGGAAAATGATTTTATAAAAAAGATTGCCGAAGAATTGAGACTGAAAAATTCCGATGCGGAAATCGGAAAACTGCAGAACATGATTGCGGGCTGGATTGGTGAACAGAAGCAGGGCAACCTGATTGTCACAAAAGTTTCCGATGATAAAATTTTAAATCAGATATTGTCTCTTTTTAACAAAAAAGTGGGCGAACCTTATTCCGAAGAGGAAATGCAAAATGTTTTGAAAGAAGGAAAAGAGCGCTATTCCAGACAATTGCCGCCGGGTTTTTGCGATGCCGGAAAAGAAGCGGAAGAAGGCGACAATAATGCCTACGGGGATTTTGTCGTCTGGAAACAGATAATGGAATATGCCGGCAGCAGAAAAAGTGATATTATCTATGTGACCCATGACCAGAAAAAAGACTGGTGGCAGATTGCAAAGGGACGAACGGTCGGTCCCCGGATTGAGCTGAGAAAAGAATTTGCCGAGAAGACGAAGCAACGGTTTTACATGTATTCGATGGAAAGCTTTTTGGAATATTATTCCAGGCACAAAGGACAGACGACGGATCCCGATGTGTTGGACGAAGTGTCCTTTATTGAAAAAAAGCAGTCGAAAAAGAGGAAGGACGTTGAAGAGTTGTATTGGGACATGATGTATCTTGAACAACAGATCGAAAATATGCGGGAACGAATAGAAAGCCGTCAGAAAGCGGTTTCCAGACTTGAGAAAAAATACGGCGGTCGGGAAATGCCCGAACATATCACGGAACAATTGAATAACATGCGGTTGAAATTGGCGCGTCTGAGAAGTCATATGGAAGGAAAAATGCAGCGGCTGCTGTCTGTTCGGGAGAAATTTTTCGTCGAATCCGAATAGGCGTGCAGTTGTGATGCCGCGTATTTTCGGGCGTGTCGGGAAAAAGCGCGTTTGAGCGCAAAAAATGATGACGGGACAAAAGTCGGCGGTCGAAAACGGGACAGTTTCCCTTTTTTACTTGTTTTTTGTTGTGTCCGCAAGCTCTAAGGCGCCGGCAAACGCCTTGAGGGCACAAGGCGGCACCGGAGCGGACGCGGCTGAGCGGTGAACATGAAACGTCCGGACGCCAAAGGGCGTAAGGCGGCCAGACAGGCCGGTTTGCCGCCGTTTAACCGTAAGCGGAAAAATCCGCCTATTTTGGTTTGCCTTGCTTTTTCCGTTGGCTTCATATGTACTCTGTCGGCTTTTGAATGTTTTCCGGGGGCAGCGGGGAACCCTCAGCGCAAAGTGCGCGGGCTTCGTTATTCCAAGGCCGGCGTTTTGCCGCTTTTTTGCATATCGGTGAACCGTTCTTTCTTTTAAGATGGTTTATGATACCTATTTTAACGTTACTTTCGGCAACATATGAACATGCCCGGATGAACTGCTGCTTCCGTCGGGTTTGTTATTTTTTTATCGGCATAATCTTCCAGATATTTTTCCTGTTTTCGGATGCGCTTTGTCCTGAAGTTTCTTTCGACGGTATTTCGGCGCGAAACATCGGGGCATTTGCAATTCCGGTGGATTTGTTGTCCGGGCTGTTTTGATCATGGCGGCAAAAGAATTTTTTGATGCAAAGGCGAAAGCTTTTTGCAACCGCGCACTAGGGAGGATAAGGAAACAGCCCCGGGAAGGCCGGAGCTGCGGGAAGGTTGCCGAAACGACGGAAAACGCTACTGCCGGGCGGCGGGAGTGTGAGCGGCGGCCTGTGCTCTTTCCGCGGCGGCAGAAGCGGTGTCCGCCGTCTTTTCCGCTGCTGCCGAAGCCGTGTCGGCCGCTTTTTCCGCGCCGGCGTCAACGGCAGCTTCCGCTTTTTCCGCCGCTTCTTTGGCTTTTGCTTTGTCGGCCCGTTCGTCAATTGCCTTTTTGGTGTCGCTGACAAGCTGCTGAGTGCCGTCGGCAATGTTGCTGCCGACCTGGGCGACGGTGGTGTCTTCGGTTATTTTGCCGTCATAGATTCCTTTGGCGACCAGATAAATGACAAGGATGAGCGCAACGTAGAAAATGTATTTCAATATGGTTCCCATGGTGTTTCCTTTCTAAAAGAACATTACTGTTTTTCAAATAATCAGGCATTGCAGGTTTTCAAGACAAAAATTTAAAATATTGCGGCATGTGCGACCGGGAAGCGGCCGGAAAGCGGGGCGCTGCGGACAGGGCGGAAGGAAAAGCGGGGAAAACGGGGCGGTGCGGATCAGGCGGAAGGAAAAGCGGGGAAAGCTGGGCGCTGCGGATCAGGCGGAAGGAAAAGCGGGGAAAGCTGGGCGGCGCGGACAGGGCGGAAGGAAAAGCGGAAAAGCGGGGCGCTGCGGACAGGGCGGAAGGAAAGGTTTGCCGACAGCTTTGCGGCGGCGGAGAGGACAAACAAAACCTTCGTTTTGTTGAACACGGGGAAGAGTGGAATTGACGAAAATTTGCCGTGTCGGCCGGCAGGTTAAATAACGGCCGCCGGTCGGAGGAGCGTCTGCGTCCGCAATAAAAAGCCCCCGGCAACGGGGGCGGAAAACGGTTTATTTTACTTTGGCCTTCAGGTCTTTGATCAGACCGTCTATGCCGGACGGCGAATTTTTAATGAACGCCGTGTATTCGTTGCGGGCAGTGATCGCCAGGCTGACGTTTTCAATGATGATGTCGACGATCTTGAAGCTGCTGCCGTTTTGTTTGACGCGCCAGACGACGGTGGCCGGTTTTCCCTGGTCCATCGGCACTTTGGAATTGACGAAAACCTGGTTGGCGGAAGTGGAAGGAGAGGTACCTTCAAAAATAAAGTCCTTGCCTTTAAATTCGTCGAAGCGTTTGGACCAGGTTTTGACGTTGAGCTGACGATAAACTTCGATAAATTCGTTCTTCTGGCTTTGCGAGGCCTGCCGCCAATAGCGTCCGAGCACGAACTGTCCGATGAATTTGAGATCAAGCGCTTCGTTGAAAAGTTTTTCAAAGCGTTTGTCCTTTTCGCTTTGCGAAACGTTGGAATCGATGATTTCCTCAATTCCTTCCTTGGTGATTTTCTTGACAAAGCTCTCGGCTTTGCCTGCGTCGACGGCGGCGCAAACCGGGAACGACGTTAACATGAATGCGGATGCCAATACGGCAAGAATCGTTTTTTTCATAGTGTTTTCCCTTTATTCAAAATCGTCTTCGTCTTCAATTTCAAAGTCAAAATCGTAACTGGCCGCCGGATTTTGCCGTTTGCCTGCGCAAAGGTTGTTCATGGCCTGCCGGTTTTGCATATATGCCGAACGGACGGTGGTGTAGAAATCGACCGAATTGCTTTCCAGGTCGTTTAAGAGGTCAAGCGAACGTTCGCGGGCGTTGACGGCAACCACCGCAGCGTAGCTGTAGGATATTTTGTCCGCGTAGTTTTTGTCCTGCAGCGGTCCCCAGTACATCGGGCTGGCGACGGCATCCGCCGTCAGGCCGACGAGCGAACGTGGCGTGGCCGGTCCCAGCAGGGGCACGACGACGAACGGGCCGTCGGGAACGCAGTATGTGGCCAGCGTGGCGTCAAAGTCGGTGGAATTGCGTTTGAGTCCCCAGCCTTCGGCAACGTCGAAAGTTCCCCCCAGGCCAAGCGTGCTGTTGATCAGAAAACGTCCGACCGACACAAACGTGTCTTTAATGCTTCCCTGCAGGGTGTGGTTGACGGCGGTTACGGGTTCGCGCATGTTGCCGATGAAGGAAGTGACCCGGTTACGGACGTCGGGGGTGGTTATCGCGCGGTAACCTTCGGCCAGCGGTTTGAGCGTGTATTTGTCAAGCTGGTAGTTGAAGTTGAACATCGAACGGTTGTAGCTTTCGAGCCAGCCGGAATCGTCTTCGGCGGCCTGAACGCCGAAAGCGGCGCCGCTTAAGAGAACGGCAAGCAGTAACGAATATTTGGGCAAGATAAATCCTTTCATAAAAGAATCGGTGATTTTTTGCCTAATATAGCAATGCCGAAGCTTAATATCAACGACAAAAGAAGCGCGGCTGGGTATAATTTTATCAGAATCCTTCCGCCTGCAAAACTGATTGTTACAATCCGGAAATTTTTTGTGTTTTGCATTCCCGTCGGTTTTGTCGTAACATCCGCTTCAGTTGAAAACTTTGATAAGGACTATGGATAATGACAAGCAAACCCAACAAACCGATTATGCTGTTTGACTGCAAAACCTCCCAGAACATCATCGGGCAGGACAAGTTTCTGAAGGCTTTTGAAAATATTCTGAACCACGGTGCCTACTGCCAGGGACCGGAAACCAAGGAACTGGACGAGAAACTGGCCGCATATTCCGGCGTTAAATATTGTTCCACCTGTGGTTCGGGAACCGATGCCCTGACTTTGGCCCTGATGGCCTGGGGCGTAAAGGAAGGCGACGCTGTCTTCGTTTCCTCCTTTACTTTCGTCGCTTCGGCCGAAGCGCCGGTTTTGCTGGGAGCAACCCCGATTTTCGTGGATTCCGATCCCGACACTTACAATATGGATCCGAAAGACCTGCAGCGCGCGATCGACCAGGTTAAGAAAGAAGGAAAACTGAATTTGAAGGCGGTGATCCCGGTTGATATTTTCGGTTCTCCCTGCAATTATGACGAGATCATCAAAATCGCTCACGAGAACGGCATGAAGGTGCTGGCGGATTCCTGCCAGTCTTACGGTTCCGTATACAAAGGCAAAAAGGCCGGTTCGATCGCCGACATGACGGCCACTTCCTTCTATCCGACCAAACCGCTCGGCGGTTACGGTGACGGCGGCGCGGTATTTTCCGATACCGACGAGGAAAACGAACTGGTCAAGTCCTGCCGCGTTCACGGTATGAGCCCGGAAGACCATTATGACAACGTCCGTCTGGGCATGACCGGCCGCATGAACTCTTTCCAGGGCGCCGTTCTTTTACAGAAGCTGACGGTTTTCGACAAGGAACTGGAAGAGCGCTGCCGGGTTGCCAAACGCTATGACAGCGAATTGAGCGAATATTTCGGCAAGCAGAAGATTCTGGAAGGCTGCCGTTCGGCTTATGCCCTTTATACCGTTCACTGCGAAGACCGTGACGAGCTGATGTCCTATCTGAAAGAAAACGGCATTCCCTGCGGCGCTTACTATCCGCGTCCGGTCAATACCCAGACCGCCTATGCCAAGTGGAACACCCGTTCCCTGCCGGTTTGCGAACGTTTGTCGAAGACCGCGCTTTCGATCCCGATGACTCCGTATCTGGACAACGAGGACCTGGATTACGTGATCGCCAGGATGAACGAATTCGCTGCCAGAAAAATGAGCAGGGCCGCCTGACGCGAAGTTCTGTCAACCCTTTGGAAATCCCCGGCTTTTGTCCGGGGATTTGCTTATATAACCAGTTATGCAGATACGCGGATAATCGGTGTTGCATTTATTGTTTTTATGCATTACTATTCGACATATTCTGTCTGTCGGAAAAACTGTAAGAGAAAAAGAATGTCTGAACTACCCGCCGTATCGGTGATTATTCCGGTCTACAACGTCGAAAAATATCTGCCGAAATGTCTGGACAGCCTCCTCGGCCAGACGATGGCAAACATTGAGGCCGTTTGCGTCGATGATGCGTCGACTGACCGTTCGGGAAAAATTCTGGAACAGTATGCGGCGCGCGACGGCCGGGTGAAGTTTTTTTCTTCGGACGGCAACGCCGGACCGGGCAGGGCGCGGAATCTGGGGCTGGAAAAAGCAACGGGGGAATACGTCATGTTCTGCGATCCCGACGACTGGTTTGAACCCGACGCGGTGGAAACCGCATACCGGCGCATTGCCGAAAACGGTAACGACTTTGCCTATTTCAACACTTATATTTATATGGAAGACAGCGGGCGGCAAAACGCGGACGCCCATCGGCTGGCGCCTTTTGCCGAAGTCTTCGGCAAGCCGGCTCTCCGTCTGCATGAGCTGACACCGCCTTTCATTCGCACTTCGGAAAGCTGGTATAAAATTTATCGGAAGAAGTTTTTGGATGAAAACGGCATTCGTTTTGCCGGGCTGAGGTTGTGCGAGGATATTCCGTTTTTTATGAAAGCGGTGGTTTCAGCCGATACGGTGTCGGTTGAAAAGCGGCCGCTTTACTATCACCTGATGCGTTCAAATTCGCTGATTTCGGATTATTCCAACTGGCGCGACAGCCTGACCGCCTTTAAGCAGGGGTATGAAATCATCGGCGGTTCCGAACATGCGGAAACTTTTTACCGTTCTTTTCTGCCCTATTGCATCAACAGCCTTATTTTCTGGTATAACCGTTTTACCGCGATGAACAATAAGCTGCGCAAGGATTTTTATCGGGAAATGCGTGAGTTTTTCCGTTTTATTGACGAACGGCATGACGTCGGCAGCCTTAAAAACACGAAACTGGACGAATTTAAACGCATTGTCCGCCGCAGCTGGCTGCGGCAGCGGACGGGAGAACTGTTTTCCCGCCTGTTCGGCGTGGAAAAAGGGGCGCGGCACAGAACCGTCATTGTCTGCGGAATCAGAATCAAAATGAAAAACAATTAAACTATGGGGAACTTTTTATGTACACGGACGACAAAGCGACGCAATTGCTGGTTGCATTACTGAAAGAGTATAACATCAAAAATGTGGTCATTTCGCCGGGAACCAGAAATTACGGTTTTGCGGAAAGCATACAGCAGGACGATTTCTTTACCGCCTATTCGGTGATCGACGAACGGAGTGCGGCTTATTTTGCCACCGGCATCGCTTTTGAAACCGGCGAACCGGTAGTTATCGCCTGTACCGGGGCGACGGCCAGCCGCAACTATCTTTCGGCAATGACGGAAGCTTATTACCGCCATCTGCCGATTATTGCGGTGACCTGCGGCCACGACTTCGGTTGTCCGTATAATATTACGCCGCAGTATACGGACCGCAGCGTTTCGCAAAACGACGTGAAAGTCTGTTCGGTGACGCTGCCGGCGGTCAATGATGCCAGAACCGCCCGCCATTGCGAGCTGCTGCTCAACGCGGCGTTGACAAAATCGCTGGTAAAAGGCGGCGGACCGGTGCATATCAATCTGCTGACTTTAAGCTATACCTGCAGTACGGAAAAATTGCCCAAGGTAACCAAGCTGGACTATTGGAGTGCCGAAGATCTGTTTAAAAAGGAAACGCTCCGTTCGGTCGAAAAACGGCTGGCCGGCAAAAGAATCGGCATTATGATCGGCGCTCACAAGAAAATGAGTGTGGAACTGACCAAAGCGATCGAAGCCTTTCTTGATACCCATGACGCGGCGGTGTTTGCCGACCACACTTCAAACTATCACGGCAAAAACAAAATCCTGATCGGGCAGGCCTTTGATATCGTCGGCACCGGAAACGTTCCGGAAATCATCATCGACACCGGCGGCGTCTGCGGACAGTATTCCGTCGCCCGCCTGTTTGCCAAAGGGGAAGTCTGGCGGGTGGCCGAAGACGGCGAAATCAAACAACGCTACGGCACGCTCAAGAACTTTTTCGAGTGCCGGGAAGAAACTTTTTTCCATCTGCTGAGCGAAGCGGCCGGACAAAAGAGTAATCATGCCTATTATACGCAGCTGGAACGGGAAATCGGCAGTTTGAAAACGGAAGGGCTTGCGTTTTCAAACGGTTTCGTTTCCGGCGTTTTGGCAAAGAAACTGCCGCCGAAGTCTTCGCTGCACCTGTCCGTGCTCAATTCTTTGCGCAACATGAACATGTATGAGCTGAACAACTCTGTCGACAGCATTTGCAACGTCGGCGGATTCGGCATCGACGGGCCGGTTTCGACTTTGGTCGGGCAGTCGATGGCCGACAAAAAGCGTCTTTATTTCGGGCTGATCGGCGATCTGGCGTTTTTCTACGACATGAACATCCTCGGCAACCGGCATATTGCCAACAACGTGCGGATCTGTCTGGTCAACAACAATCTGGGGGTTGAGTTCCGGTTAAACAAGCGGTTGACGGAAGATGTCAATCCGTATGTTGCCGCCGCCGGTCACAACGGCTCGGCCAGGGCATGGGCGGAATCGATGGGTTTCCTTTACATGTCGGCCAAAGACGAGAAGGAATTTGCGGAACATGTCGACGACTTCTGCGATCCGAACGTCAACCGTTTCAAACAGCCGGTTTTGTTTGAAGTGTTTACGACGGCGGAAGGCGAAATCGAAGGTTTGGACGCGATTTGTCGGGAAAGCGTGAAACAGCCGAAGAAATGCTCGAACGTGGTCAAGGCCATTTCCTGCTTTATTCCGGACAAGCAGAAACGCCGCGATTTCAGAAGAAAACATTCTCACTAATGCCGGCAGGAAGGACAAAATGGGAAAAATACTTATTCTCGGCGGCACCGGCGCAATGGGCGTTTACCTGCTGGAACGGCTGAAACAAACAGAGCATGAGGTGTATGTTACTTCAAGAAGCGGGCACCCGGACGAAGGCAACATTCATTATATTGAAGGAAACGCCAAAGACGACGACTTTCTGCTGCCGCTTTTGGCAAACGGTTATGACTGTATTATCGACTTTATGGTGTATTCCACCTTTGAGTTTGTCGATCGCTACAAACAGCTGCTGGCGGCGACGAAGCAATATATTTTCCTTTCTTCCTACCGGGTTTATGCCGACAACGGGCTGGAGCCGATTACGGAAGAAAGTCCGCTGCTTCTGGACGTGGTCAAAGACGCCAAATACCGGAAGACTGACGAATATGCCCTGACCAAAGCGCGGCAGGAAAAACTTCTGCGGGAATCCGGCAGCGGCAATTACACCATCGTCCGCCCGTCGGTCACCTTTTCCAAACTGCGTTTTCAGCTGGGGACGCTGGAGGCCGGCGTTTTGATCCACCGCATGCTGCAAAAGCGCCCGGTGGTTTTTGCCCGTGACATTCTGAAAAAACAGGCCGCTTTTTCCTGGGCCGGCGATGTGGCGGAAATGATTGAATGCCTGATTTTAAATCCCAAAGCTCTGGGCGAAGTTTTCAATGTCTGTTCGGCGGAAAAGCAGACCTGGGGCGACGTGGCCGGCTATTACCGGGAAATTGCCGGGCTTGAGATCGTGCCGGTCGATTTGAAAACCTATGCGAAAATTGCCGGCGGCTGGTATCAGATTATGTATGACCGGATGGTCGACCGGGTGATGGACAATTCCAAAATCCTCGGCCTGATGGGCAAAACGCAGAAAGACCTGCACCCGGTGCGGGAAACGCTGGCCGGGGAACTGGCCGACATCGGCGAGAAATCTTCGCAAATACATTTTAACAAGAAAATGTCCAAAAAAATGGACAGGGTTTTGAAAAAACTGTTTTGGAAAAAGCTGTTTTCTTTTTTCAAAACCGGCAAGTGACGGCGGACGAGCGGACGAGAATGACGGAAAAATTTGAAAAGAAATACGACTGCGGCATTTTGAACTTCTGGAGTTCAAACAACTACGGCGCGTTGCTGACCTGTTACGCACTGCAGGAAAGCGTTAAGGAGCTGGGGCTGTTTCCCGGGATCATCAATTACCATTGCCGGTGGGAGAAGTTTGAAGGGCTGCTGTCTGACAGGTTTTCGCGGAAATATCTTGATCTGACGGAGCCTTGTGCGGATTTTGAAGACCTGCGCCGCCTGAACCGGCAAATGCAGACGTTTATTGCCGGTTCGGACCAGATATGGCGGTACAAATATTTTTGGCCGCGGGGAAAAAACATTTATCAGCTTAGTTTTGCTTCGCTCAATGCCAGAAAAATCGCCTATGCCGCGAGCTTTGGCCTTGACCGTTGGGAAGGGGGGTATGAAAATACCTTACGGACAAAATATTATATGTCGCGATTTGACGGCATTTCGGTTCGCGAAGACGACGGCGTGGATATTTGCCGGGAAGTTTTCGGCGTCAGGGCCGAGCAGGTGCTGGATCCCGTTTTTTTGCCCGAACCCGGCAAGTGGGATCTTCTGATCGGCAATTCTTCCTGTCGGGACGAAGGTTACGTGACTTCTTATGTCCTTGACCAGTCGCCGGATACGCTCCGGCTGGTCGAATACGTCTGTGAGAAAAACGGGATCGGCAAGACGATCAATCTGGTAAACGCTTCGAAAAACGAAGTTGATGCCGATGTCGAAGACTGGCTGTATCATATCAAAAACTGTCGTTTCTTTATTACGGATTCTTTCCACGGCGTCTGTTTTGCCATTCTTTTCAACAAACCGTTCATCTGTCTGGCCAACATGGCGCGCGGATACAGCCGTTTCAAGTCGCTGTTTAAACTGTTCGGGCTGGAAGACCGCTGCGTGTTCAGCTGCGAAGAGGCGGAAGGACGTGCGGAACTGCTGCATGACATAGATTATGCCCGGGTTAACAGAATTCTTGCCGGAGAACGGGAGCGCTCGCTGAAATGGTTGAAAAACGCGCTGACGGCGCCGGTCAGGGAACGCAGTCCGGAAGAAATGCGCCTGTTTGAAACCGCGGAGATGCTGCAGCGGCAGATCAATGAACTGACCAGGGACAAACAGATTTTGTACGAAGCGCTGTATCTGCCGAAATTAAAACGGAAATTGCGGAAATATAAGTTAAAGACGCTGTTTTCTTTCGGGAAGAAACATGAGAAATACAAAAAGGCCAAACGGGAGCTGAAGAACAAAATCCGCTTTATCCGCAGGGTTGTGAAACAAAATCAGCAATATTAAAACGTTAGCCGAAAAGACCGTGTCCGAAGCGCGGTCTTTTGCCGGAAGGCCGCGCAAATAAATTCGTTCTTGCGGTTGCAGTTTAAATATAATTACCTATATATTACTATCATAATCAAATCAGGACAAAATGCTAATGAACAAAGAAACATATCCCATTCTTCCGCTGCGTGACATTGTCGTTTATCCGAAAATGATCGTACCGCTTTTTGTCGGCCGCGAAAAGTCTATAAAGGCGTTGCAGCAGGCGATCGACAATGATCAGAACATCGTTTTGGCCACCCAGAAGGAAGCCGCGGTCGAAGACCCGAAGCCGGAGGATATCTTTAAGGTCGGCACGCTGGGCACGGTGGTACAGCTGGTGCGGCTGCCCGACGGCACGGTGAAGGTGCTGGTCGAAGGCCTGGAACGGGTGAAAATCGACGATTTTATCATGGCTGACGGCTTTATGCAGGTGGATGTTGAAATTCTGGCGGAAGACAATGTTCACGACGTTGAAACCGAGGCGTTGTCGCGGGCGGTGCTTTCCCAGTTTGAAGAATATGTCAAGCTTTCCAAAAAAGTGCCGCCGGAAGTTTTGGTTTCGGTCAGCCAGATTGAGGACTACAACAAACTGGCGGACACCATTGCTTCGCATCTGTCGCTGAAGATCAACGAAAAACAGGCGCTGCTGGAAGGCAAAACCCTGAAGGACCGCTTTAATAAAATTCTTGAGTTTATGGATGCGGAGATCACGCTGCTTGAGGTGGAAAACAAGATCAAGTCCCGCGTTAAAAAGCAGATGGAGAAAAGCCAGAAAGAATATTACTTAAACGAGCAGATGCGGGCGATCCAGAAAGAACTGGGCGACGGCGACGAGGAAAGCGAAATCGACGCTTACATGCAGAAGATAGAAAAGACCAAGCTTTCCAAGGAGGCCCGGGAAAAGGCCCTGGCGGAAGTCAAAAAGCTCAAAACCATGAGCATGATGTCGGCGGAAGCGACCGTGGTGCGCAACTATCTCGACTGGCTGCTTGACATCCCGTGGCATAAACGTTCCAAAGTCAACAAGGACCTGAAAAAGGCGGCGGAAATTCTTGACGCCGACCATTACGGGCTGGAGAAGGTCAAAGAACGGATCATTGAATATCTGGCGGTGCAGAGCCGCGCGGACAAGGTCAAAGGGCCGATTTTATGTCTGTTTGGACCTCCGGGCGTGGGCAAAACCTCGCTCGGCAAGTCGATTGCGCGGGCAACCGGCCGCAGTTTTGTGCGCACTTCTCTCGGCGGCATGCGCGACGAAGCGGAGATCCGCGGACACCGGCGCACCTATATCGGTTCGATGCCGGGTAAAATCATTAAGGGCATGAAAAAAGCCGGAACCTCCAATCCGCTGTTTTTGCTGGACGAGATAGACAAACTCGGCAGCGACTGGCGCGGAGATCCGTCGTCGGCGCTTCTGGAAGTGCTGGATCCGGAGCAGAACAACAGTTTTAACGATCATTATCTGGAAGTGGACTATGATTTGTCGGACGTAATGTTTGTTACCACCGCCAACAGTCTGGACATGCCGCGGCCGCTTCTTGACCGTATGGAAATCATTCGTCTTTCCGGTTATACCGAAGACGAGAAGATCCAAATTGCCAAGCGTCACCTGATGCCGAAGATTTTTTCCGAAAACGCGGTCAAACCGGAGGAACTTTTCATTTCCGACGATGCCATTCGCGACATTATCCGTTATTATACGAGGGAAGCCGGCGTGCGGAACCTGGAGCGCGAGCTTTCCAACATTGCCCGCAAGGCAATCAAGGGGCTGCTGATGCACCAAAACCGCGAGCGGATCAATGTTGACGGCGGCAATCTGGAAGAATATCTCGGCGTTCGCAAATTCCGTTTCGGCGAGGCGGAGGAAGAAGACCATATCGGCGTTACCACCGGTCTGGCATGGACCGAAGTGGGCGGCGATATTCTGTTTATCGAAGCGGTGGACATGCCGGGCAAGGGGATCGTCAAACAAACCGGCAAGCTGGGCGACGTGATGAAAGAATCTATCGAAACCGCTTATTCGGTGGTTCGTTCTCATGCCGAAAAGCTGGGAATTAAGCCGGAAGTGTTTGAGAAAACGGACATTCACGTTCATGTGCCGGAGGGAGCCACGCCGAAAGACGGGCCTTCGGCAGGCATTGCCATGTATACCACGCTGGTGTCGGTACTGACCAAAGTGCCGGTGCGCAAAGACGTGGCGATGACCGGAGAGATTACGCTGCAGGGCAGGGTGCTGCCGATCGGCGGATTAAAGGAAAAGCTGCTTTCCGCGCTGCGCGGCGGCATCAAAACGGTGATTATCCCCAAAGACAACGAGAAAGACCTGCGGGAAATTCCTGACAACGTGAAAAAGGGATTGAAAATCATACCCGTTTCCAACGCCGACGAAGTGCTGGAAATTGCCTTGCACAGAGATTGCAGGCTGCCGGAATAGCTTTTGCAGCTGTAGACTGATAAAACCGTGAACGAAAGTTCGCGGTTTTTTTTGTGCGGAAAATGAAGATCGTGCGGAAAAAGGCGGGAAAAAAAGGTTTTGCCGTCCAAACCGGCCGCGGCAAAAAAAGGATCGTTTTTCTGTTACAGGAATATTGTATAAAGTCTGCTTCCAAAAAGCAAGATAAATGTTTATTGATCAACCGGTTAGACGTTCTTTTCCAAAAGCGGGAAAATGAAGAAGAAAAACGATCGTTTTAGCAAACGGCGTTTTGAAACCGAACTTGTATTCGAACAATCATGAAGGAACCAAACATTATGACTGAAAAACTACTGTCAGGCTTTATTCTGGTGACAATGACGCTTCTGAGCATGCCCGCACGATCCGCCGAATATGAATATGAAAAACCGGAGGATTACGAAACGGTGACCAAAGATCCTCTGCGTTTTACGGAAATAGGGGAAAACGTCGCCGAACAAGCGGGAGGGGCGGCGCTTCACAATACGGCTGACTACGTCAGCATTATCAACAAAACTTTTCAAAACAACCGGGCGGAAACCGTTGTCGGGGAAGAATATGAAGGGTATGGCTATACCTTGCTCGGCGGTGCCGTGTATAACGACGGCGACATTGACCGGATCAAGGCCGATTTTGTCGCCAATTCGGTTGCCGCGGATGGCGCGGACGGGCTAAACGCCGGCGGCGGTGCACTGTATAACGGACATAACGGAAAAATAACCGACGTCAGCGGCGATTTTATAAGCAACAGCGCGTCGGGAACAACCGGCAAAGCCGTCGGCGGCGCCGTCTTCAACCAGGGAAAAATAGAAAAAATCAACGGCAGTTTTGTTGACAACCGCGCCGATGTCGGCGGCGCCGTCTTTAATGATTATGAGGCGGAGATCGGAAGTATCGGCGGCAGCTTTGTGAACAATTCCGGAGGCGCGCTTTACAATCTGGGCAAAATGGGCGATGTCCGGGCCGATTTTGTCGGCAACTCGGGAAATGCGGTTTATAACGGCAACCGGATCGGAAACATCAGGGGAAACTTTTCCGGCAACAGGCTGACGGATACGGAATTAAACGGCGGAATCGTGTTTAACAGCGGCAGCGTGAAAAGCATAACCGGCAATTTTTCCGGTAACGAGGTTTCCGGGAACTCCGTTTACGGAATAAAAGGCGGTGCCGTCTATAATTATCAGGGAACAATCGGCAATATCAAAGGCAGTTTCGACAACAACCGTATTCTGGCCGAATATGCGGCTTACGGCAGTGCCGTGTTCAATGACTGGGACAGCAAAATCGGCGATATTACCGGTAATTTTAGCGGCAATTCGGTTCAATCCGGCAGCGGTTCCGTTTACGGCGGCGCCGTTTACAATGACAACGGAGCCGTCATCGGCGATATTCGCGGCGATTTTGTTTCTAACCGCGTTTTTTCCGAAGGCGACAGCGGGGCGGAAGCTCAGGGCGGGGCCTTTTTCAACAATTACAATACATCCGTCGGCCGCATTTTCGGCAGCTTTGTCAACAACGGCGCTCAAACCGCTTCCGCTGACGGTCTGGCTTTGGGCGGTGCCGTTTATACCTATTCGGACATGACGTTTGCCGCCGGCGGACGGCTTCGCACGATTTCCGGCAATTATACGAAAGACGGCCGGCGCGGCAAAAGCTATAATGCCGTTTTTGTCAACAATATCGTTGATGAAACCAGACCGACGGTTGCTTTTGACACCACCGGCGGCGGCGCCTGGATTGTCAATGACAGCATTGAAGGCGGGCTGCTTTATTACGGCTCTGCGGAAATAGATTACGGCAACCAATACAATCTCGCTTTCAAGGGCAACGGAAAATTGAATGCGGACGGTCTGACCGACCAGTATATTTCGATTAACAACGATATTGTCAACGCCGGCGA
>ERZ1643250.297-NODE-297-length-57729-cov-61.146045_pt1 | contig 57729 bp, 52 predicted proteins | sample MGYA00579262_ERZ1643250 | MGnify/ENA primary metagenome ERZ1643250 (study PRJEB29033, sample SAMEA4952265) | chicken gut metagenome | biome: Broiler Chicken; feature: Gastrointestinal Tract; material: Caecum | place: Ireland | collected 2018 | study: Broiler...
ACGGGGCAGACAAAATATACTCCTTCAACCGCCATCCGGCTGGATCGGAAACCGGGCACACAGCCTCTTTGGCCGTGTTTTGTTTTGTTCAACAAGCACTATTTCTGTTTTCAACATGGCATAGATTTCTTGTTCCGACCGATGGAGCACAGCAGACCGCAGAGGCTATACCATCTCAAAATATACGCCAATTTTCCATCGAAAAAAGGCAGTCCACGGATGATTCATCCCCCAGACCTTCCACCCAATGAAGAAACCTCCGAGGGCCTTGCAGGGCAGGTATCGTTTATTTTGCGATCCTGTTGAACTCTGTGATTCACGTTCAAAATAGCATAAGATATACCAAGAGATAGAGCACCAGGCGGCATATATGAGCGCAATCCAGGCGCTGAGAGCAAAAAATTTATTGCGAGATTTACTCCGTGATAGATTGAAACTTCCTTGTCCGATTCACCCGTAAGTCATGGTATGCATCCACTCAACTTATTATATAAAAATCCATCTTTTGTGTGATATCCGTGATTCAGTCCAGGCCGCCGGTGGGCTGGATTCTTCTATTTTATGGCCTGGAAAACTTTGGAAAACAATCGTTTTTCAGGCAAATAAAGCCCGCCCCATTCCGGAAAGAAGCGACCATTTTTACCATTGCGGAAAATGCCAAAATCAACTCATCTTTTACCCTATCGGCATAGTACCGTATTGTATTCCAAGCAAGAAGGAACCGGCTTTTTTATATCAGAACCGAGGCCAAAAGAACGCACCATATATAGGGGCCCATGCAAGCATCCAGACCGTCGCAGCACGGTGATACCCCAACGTATCATCCGCCGCAATCGGCCTTTCTTTACCAGGCTGTGCAGCGGCTGGCGTACACGTTTATGGGAAGCAAAGGACGTTTTCCGTTCTTCGGATCTGCACAAATAATTCAGGGTTTCTCGCCTCCTGCGGGCCTGCAGCCGAAAAAATAAGCGGGGATGTTAACCCCGCTCATTTTTTTGGATCTTTATTCTCGCCTGTTCGTATAATGTTTGGCCTATAAGTCCTGTTAAGTACAGACGTTCATTGATTTGAAGCATGATCTCAATTTTCAGCGCCACTTCTGTTTCACTTGCCATGACATCACTCCCTATGAAACCATATGCTCGTCCTGATTTATATATACGCCTACCCACAGCAAAAGCGGCAGTTCCCCGAAAGGCGCTGCCGCTTTTGTTGTACTTATATTTAGATGGATACCATCCACTCCACTCTGAATACTCTTCCGTTCTGTGGACTTTTCAGTTCTAAACTTCTTTTTGTTCCATATAATATGGATGGAAGGCGCGCTGGCTTCCAGCCGGACGCCGTAGCGGCCTCCCTGCTGGACGATCTCGGGCTGCTCGAGGTGCAGCTCGTCGATGGAGGGCATGACGATGCCGTAGCCGGTGGCCTCCACCTGTTCCAGCGCGCCCCGCAGCCGCTCGTATTCCTTTTTGGCGCGGACCAGCTCGATGATGCAGGGCATCAGCCCCGCCTCGTCCCCGATCTCCAGGCCGGTCTGCTCGCTCAGCACCCGGTAGAACACGTCCGGCTTGAGCTCCACCGTCACCTTGACGCTGCCCTCGGCCAGGTCCATCCCGCTGACGCGGGAGCGGGCCACCGCCTCGCAGGCCAGCGCGTCCCCCTCTGCGGCGGCTTTCAGGTCCTTCATCCGGCTGACCTTGGCCGCAAAGGCCAGGGCCGCCTCGTAGACGCTGCTCTGCAGCCAGTGGCCGCTGTCCAGCATGGTCACCCAGCGGGGCATGGCAAAGTCCAGTTCCCGGACCGGGAACTCGTACAGCACACTCTCCAGGATCTTTTCGATGGCGGGGCCGTCCAGGTCCACGCAGCTGACCGGCAGCACGGCCCGGCCATACTGCTGCTCCATCCGGGCGGCCAGCCGGAGCGTCTCCGGGTCGTCGGGATGGGTGCTGTTCAGCAAAATGACGTAGGGTTTGCCCAGCGCTTCCAGCTCGGCGATGACTCGCCCTTCGGCCTGTTCGTACCCCGCCCGGGGAATGTCGCTGATCGAGCCGTCGGTGGTCACCACCACCCCGATGGTGGAGTGGTCCCGGATCACCTTGCGGGTGCCGGTCTCGGCGGCCAGGTCGAAGGGCACCGCCTCGTCGAACCAGGGGCTTTTCACCATCCGGGGCTTGTCGTCCTCCTCGTGGCCCATGGCCCCCTCCACCATGTAGCCCACGCAGTCGATCAGCCGGACGCGGCACTCGCCCCCGCCCTCCAGCTGGAGGGGGACGGCCGCCTCGGGGATGAACTTGGGCTCGGTGGTCATGATGGTGCGGCCGGCGGCCGACTGGGGCAGTTCATCCTTCGCGCGGGCGAGGGCGGCGGGGTCCTCCAATGCGGGCAGGACCAGCGCCTCCATGAACTGCTTGATAAAGGTGCTTTTTCCGCTGCGGACCGGGCCCACCACCCCGATGTAGATATCGCCGCCGGTCCGCTGGCCGATCTCGCGGTAGAGTACAGGATGTTCCACTGTGTCTGTTCCTCCTCTCAGTTGCCGGGGGCGCCGGGCACCAGCAGGCGGCAGGCTTCCGCCAGGGTCTGGGTACCGGCCTCCAGGCCGTTGGCCTCCAGCATCTGCCCCGGCGAGACGTGGAACCGCCGCGCGATGTCGAACAGCGCTTCGCCCTGCCGGGCATAGTAGACCCGCAGGGAGATGTCCGGGTCGGCGGGGGCCAGGGGCGCGCCCGTCTCCACGGCGCTGACACAGGGGATGCTCTCCCGGCAGAGGACTGCCCCCTGGGCCCGGACCTGCACCGTCACTTCCAGCGCGCCGCCGGTACAGCCGGCTTGCAAGCTCTCGGCGCTCAGCCAGCACTCGGGCCAGAGCTCCCCCGCCGGGCAGCCGGAAAGCGGCAGGACCAGCTCGGCGGTCTTGTCGTAGCTGTCGATCTCGTCCAGGCTGTTCTGCCCAAAGGCCGTCACCTGGACCCGCGCTTTTAAGACGGGGGCATCCCCTTGCGTCTCCACCCCCACCGGCCCGAAGGAGGCAAAACAGGCCAGCAGGCGGGTGTTCTCGTCCGGCAGCGGCCCCGAACAGGTGACGGCGGACGTCTCGTCCAGGGTGCAGGCCATCTGTTCGGCGGTGAGCGGGGCCGTCTCGCACTTCACCTCGCACTGGGTGGAAAAGGCGTCGGCCACGCAGTTCAGTTCGTAGGGCCGCCAGGCCCGCAGATGGAGCATGACGGTGGCGGACAGTTTGCCGGGGCCGCCGTCCTCCCCTTCCGCCAGGGTGAAGCCCACCGGCTCGGCCGTGCACAGGCACTGGCAGTCCTCGGTCAGGCCTTCCACATCCAGGATCTGGTTGAAGGCGATGGCAGCCTCCTGGCTTTGGAGGGCGGCGCTGTCCCGGCCTTTCCAGGCGCAGAGGGCGCGGATCTCCCCTTTGGCCACCGCCTTGCCGTTGAGCAGCCGCAGCTCCGAGACGAGGGCGCTGCCGCTCACGTCCAGGACGGCGGCGGGCGGCTCGGCAAAAGGGATGGCCCCGTCGGCGGCGAACAGCTTATCCAGAACGGCGGCCCGCTTCACCCCTCGCAGCGTGACCTGCCGCTGCTGGATGCCGCAGCCGCTCAGGGCGGTGACGGCCTCGGTGCTGCACTGGGTGCTGACCGACGCCACCAGCCCATAGGCCCCCCGCACTTCGATCCGCCGGGGGGTGACGGCCCGGCAGTTGATGTACTCGGTCTCCCCTTCCACCGCAGCGCTCCAGGAGGTAAAGCTGAAGGCGGGCAGCTCCAGCGTTTTCTGGAAGGGCAGTTTCTGCTCGGTCTGGCACAAGCCCGCTCCGCCCTCCCCCTGGTAATAGACGGTGCAGCGGATATAGCCTTCCAGCGTCAGTCGGCCGGGCTGCAGCTGCTTTTGCAGCACCACCGGCCGCGCAAAACACTTGACCACCCTGAACACCTGCGGCAGATAGTCCGAGATCAGGATCTCGGTCTCCACCGGTATCTCCGCCTTGACGGTGCAGCATCCGCCGCCGGCATAGAGGAGATCGCGGAATACCTTCAGTTCCATGTTTACGGCGCTCCTTTCCTGTCCCTCTTCTTGGCATAGTTCACTCTATGCGCCGGGCAGGACAAAAAGAACCCATCCCGCGGCTCTTTGACTGGCCACAGGATAGGTTCTTTCAGCGCTGTCTTTTCAGCTGTTTTCTTTTTTGATGCCGAACACCAGCCGCAGCAGGCCGGCCAGGCACCGGGGGCTTTTGAGGACGATCATCTTCATATGCGGCACCGCCTTTCTGTTTTGCTCCATTATAAGCAAAACCGGGGCGGAATGTTCCGCGCAGGGCGCAAACGGTCAGTCCGCTTTGGTCTCGATCACCGCCAGCGCGCCCTCGCGCACCGACAGGGTGATGGCGTCCGAGCCGGGGGCGTACTCGTTGCTGACCCCCAGCGGATACCCGGCGGTCAGGGTGGCGTCGGTCAGCTCGTAAAAAGCTCCCCGGATCTGCACCCCTTCGGCCCGGCCCTCCAGCGGGAACACCGACAGGTAGAAGTAGTCCCCCCGCGGGTAGGTGCGGGTCTGGCCGGGCAGCAGATAGGTGACCCGGCTGCGCTCGTTTTGCAGCACGGCGCGCACTCCCCGCTGTTCCAGCCCGAGGCCGGTGCAGAGGTTGGCCAGGGTGTGTTCCAGCCGGCGGCCCCCCAGGCACCCCAGCAGCAACACTTCGGTGTAGCCCTCGCGGAAGGCCAACTTGGCCGCGTACTCGGTGTCGGTGTCGTCCTTGACGTGGGGCAGGACCACCAGATCCTCCCCCGGCGCCGCCACGGGGCAGGGGGCCGAATCGAAGTCCCCCACCACGGCGTCGGGCCTGCGGCCCAGGGCCTCGCAGTTGTGATAGCCCGCGTCACAGGCGATCAGGTAGTCGTCCGCCCGCAGCAGGCCGGCCAGCGCCGGGCTGACCGGGCAGGCCGAAACGATGACGCAGCGCGCCATATTCCGCACTCTCCTTTACAGTTTGGGCTCCTGCCATTTGGGCTGCTCCCAGTCCTTGACGTCCTTCACCTCGTCGTACATGGCGCAGTAGCTGTCGTAGCGGGTCTGGGACAGCTCCCCCGCGGCCAGGGCGGCCCGGACGGCGCAGCCCTTCTCGCTGCGGTGGGAACACCCGGTGAACTGGCATTTGCCCAGATAGGGCGCAAACTCCGGGAAGGCGTGTTCCAGGTTTTCCTTGGGGATGAACCCCGCCCGCCCGGCTTCCAAGCTGGCAAAGCCGGGGGTGTCGGCGATGCGGCCCCCAAACGCCTCAAAGATGGTCACTTCCCGGGTGGTGTGGCGGCCGCGGCCCAGCTTGCGGCTGATGGCGGCGGTCTCCCGGCCGGCCTCGGGCAGCAGGGCGTTCAGCAGCGTGGACTTGCCCACGCCCGAGTTGCCGCAGAAGGCGCACAGCCGCCCGCTGATCCAGCCTTTCACCTCGTCCAGCCCCTCGCCGGTGGCGTAGTCGATCTTGATAAAAGGCAGGGTGGACCGGGCGTAAGCCTTTTCCAGAAAGTCCGCCCCGGCGATGTCGGCCTTGGTGCAGACCACCACCGGCTGGACTCCTTTGTCCACCGCAATGGCGGACAGCTTATCCAGCACCAGGGTGCTGGGGGAAGGCTGGGTGGTGCTGGCCACCAGGAACAGCACGTCGAGGTTTGCCACCGGCGGCCGGACAAAGACGTTTTTGCGGGGCGCGATCTCGGCGATGACGGCTGCGCCGTTCTCGACGGCAAGGGCCACTTCATCCCCGGCCACCGGGCTGCGCTTCTGCTTGCGGAAGATGCCGCGGGCCTTGCACTCTACCACCCCGTCCGGGGTCTTGACGTAGTAAAACCCGCCGATGCCTTTCATGATATATCCGTCCATCGTCCGCCCCCGTCAAAACCAGTCCCACGGCCAGATCAGGCCGGGGTCGGAACTGCTGGACCCGCCGCCCTCGCTGGAGGAAGACGGCGAATCCGAGGACGACGAGCCGCCGCCCCACAGATCGCTCCACCAGTCGCCGGTGCCCTCCGAGCTGCTGGGGCTCTCGGGCTCTGCGGGCTGTTCGGGCACGGGCTCCGGCCCGGCCGACACGGTCACGTTGACCCGCGTGTTGAATTTGACGGTGGAACCCGCCGCGGTCCCCTGGGCGATGACGGTGCCCGCCGGCTGGTCGCTGTAGGCCTGGGTCTGGCTGCCCAGAGTCAGGCGGTTCTGGACCAGGAGGGTGCGGGCGTCGTCCACGGTCAGGCCCACCACCGAGGGCACGGTGGTGGTGGTGGCCACCTGCTGGCGGCTGACGTAGACCACGACGGTGCTGCCGGCGGGCACGCTGGTGCCGGCCGCCGGGTCGGTGCGGATGACCGCGCCCACCGCCACCGAGGGCTCCACGTTCTGCACCACCAGCACTGACACGCCGCTGTCGCGCAGCAGCTGCTCGGCGTCGGACTGGACGTAGTTGGTCACGTCGGGGATGGTCACATACTGGGTGCCCAGACTGACGGTCAGGGTGACGGTCTGGCCCTCCCGGATGTTGCGGCCCCCGGTCGGCGATTGCTTGTAGATATAGCCCTCGCCGTAGGTGCTGCTGTACTCCTCCACCCACTCGACGTTGATCTGCCCGCCGCTGATCTGGGGGCTGGCCTCAGCCTCGGCGCGGGTCATGCCCACAAAGTCCTCCAGGACGATGTCGGCCTTCTGGTCGGTGAAAAGGTTGTTGGCGTTGCGCAGGATCATGAAGCAGAGGGATGCGCAGGCCAGCGCAAACGCCACCGTGATGCCCAGCAGCACCGGGATGAACGCCGAGCGCTTTTTCTTCCGCTTTTTGGGCGCGCGCCCGGCGGCACTGTCTCTTTTCTGGCTCATTGTCTGTTTGACCACCTTTGCAGGTGCTTCCTCCGTGATATACTTGTAGGCAAAGACGACGTCCGGGTCCTGCACATAGCGGTGGAGGGCCTCCAGCATCTCGCTGGCGCTGGCGTACCGGTTGGCGGGCAGCTTTGCCATGGCCTTTTCGGTGATCTCCACCAGGGCGCGGGGCGTTTCCGGGGCGATCTCGGCCAGGGGGCGCGGGGTGTCGGTGATCTGCTTGAGAGCCACTTTGACCGCGTCGTCTCCGTCGAAGGGCAGCCGCCCCGACAGCATCTCGTACATCATGACGCCCACCGAGTAGATGTCGCTCTGGGGACCGGTCACTTCGCCCTTTGCCTGTTCCGGGCTGATATAGTGGACGCTGCCCATGGCCTTGCCGGCCAGCAGCTGGTTTTCGGCCCGGGAGATGCGGGCGATGCCAAAGTCCATCATCCGCAGCTGGCCGCTCGCCAGCAGCATGATATTCTGGGGCTTCACGTCCCGGTGGACCACGCCGTTGCGGTGGGCGTGGTCCAGCGCCTGCAGGATCTGGGAGATGAAGTGGACCGTCTCGCGGCTGGTCAACTTGCCGCCCCGCTCGTTGAGGTACTGGCGCAGGGTCATGCCGTTGACGTACTCCATCACGATATACTGCAATCGGTCCGTGACCGACACGTCGTACACCTTGACGATATTGGGATGGTGGAGCAGCGAAATGGCCTTCGACTCGTTCTTGAAGCGGTTGACAAGGTCAGGGTCGTGCATATACTCGGCCCGCAGCACCTTGACCGCCACCACCGTCCCGGCGGGGACGGGGCCGTTCTGGCCCACCATCACCGCTTTGTAGACGTTGGCCATCCCGCCCGCGCCGATCAGTTCCTTCACCTCGTACAGGCCGTCCAGCTTTTTGCCGATGAGATTATCCATGCCGTGCCTCCTCCGGTTCCATGCCCAGCAGGAGGGCGGTGATGTTGTCGGGGCCGCCCGCCGCGTTGGCCGCCTCGATCAGATGGTCGGGCAGGTCATAGAAGGGGGTCCTGGACAGGATCTTTTCGATCCGCTCCACGGGCAGCGCGTTGGTCAGCCCGTCCGAGCACAGCAGCAGCATATCCCCTTTCAGCACCACGACGGAGGTGCAGTCGGGCCCCAGGCGGTAATCCACCCCCAGCGCCCGGGTGATGATGTTTTTCTGGGGGTGGTGTTCGGCCTCCTCCGGGGTGATGGTGCCGCAGTCCACCAGTTCCTGTACATAGGAGTGGTCGTGGGTCAGCTGGTGCAGCCGCCCCGCGTGGAACAGGTAGGCCCGGGAGTCCCCCGCATGGCAGATATAAGCCCGGCCGTCCCGCACCAGGGCGCACACCACCGTGGTGCCCATCCCGGCCAGGGCCTCGTCCTGGGCCGACTTTTGAAAGATATAGTGGTTGGCGTTTTCCAGCGCCTGGGTCAGGAAGGCTTCCTCCCCGCCGGGGGCGCAGCGGCTGTACTGTTCCTGAAAGCAGCGCTCGATGACGTCGCAGGCCCCGTGAGAGGCCTCCCGGCCGCCCCGCGCGCCGCCCATGCCGTCGCACACCAGCCCCCAGGCTGCGCCGCCGGCCAGCTCCCCGGCGCGGAAATCGTCCTGATTTTCCCGCCGGACCCGGCCCACATCGGTTTTCCCTGCAAGTTTCATAGGCTTCTCCTTATCGTCGTATCTTTACGCCGCTCTTTCGGGGGCAAGTTCACCGCAAGGCCGCGCACTCGGCCTCGCGCACTCTCAGCGTCAAATTTCCCTGGCGGCGGCCGCGTCCATTTCTTCCCGGCGCAGCTGGCCGCAGGCGGCGCTGATCTCGCTGCCCAGCCGGCGGCGGACGGTGGCGTTCACCCCAAGGCTCGTCAGCTTTGCCTGGAAGCGCCGGACGTTCTCGGCGTCGGTGGCCGAATAGGGGCTGCCGTCCACCGGGTTGATGGGGATCAGGTTGACGTGCGCCCCCATCCCCCGGATGAGGCGGGCCAGCTCTTTGGCGCACTCGTCCGAATCGTTCACCCCGCGCACCATCGAGTATTCAAAGCTCACCCGCCGGCCGGTGGTGTCCTGGTAGCGGCGCACCGCCTCGATCAGCTGGGCCACCGGATAGGCGTTGTTCACCGGCATCATCTGGCTGCGGATGGCGTCGTTGGGCGCATGGAGGGAGATGGACAAAGTCAGCTGGAGCTTTTTCTCAGCCAGCCGGTCGATCTGGGGCACGATGCCGCAGGTGGACAGGCTGATGTTGCGCATCCCGATGTTGATCCCCTCCGGCGACGAGATGATGGACAAAAACTTCATCACCTCGTCGAAGTTGTCCAGCGGCTCGCCGATGCCCATGAGGACGATGTGGGAGATGCGCTCCCCGATGTCCTTCTGGGCGGTGTAGATCTCGGCGCAGATCTCCCCGGCTTCCAGGTTGCGCACCCGGCCCGCCTGGGTCGAAGCGCAGAACCGGCAGCCCATCCGGCAGCCCACCTGGGTGGAGACACAGACGGTGGGGCCGTAGTGGTAGCGCATGACCACCGTCTCGATGCAGTTGCCGTCGGCCATCCGCAGCAGGTACTTGACCGTACCGTCTTTGGCTTCCTGCCGGCGCTCGATCTGGGGCGCGGCGATGTAGAATTCCTCCTCCAGCCTGGCGATCAGAGCCTTGGGCTGGTCGGTCATGGCGGCAAAGCTGTCCGCCAGCTTCTGGTGGACCCAGTGGAAGATCTGCTTTGCGCGGAAAGCAGGCTGGCCCATGGCCTTCATTTCGGCGGCCAGCTCCTCGATGGTCAGAGATGAGATGCAGCGTTTGTGTTCCATATGGTACTCCTCGGCGGCGTCATCCGTCCCGCCGCATCACACAGATAAAGAATCCGTCCATCCCCGCCGGCACCCGGCCCGGCACCGACAAGACGCCGTAAGGCCCGGCCTCCATCCCCTCGGGGAAAGCGGCCTCGGGCTGGATCACCCGAAAATCGGGCCGCCGCGCCAGGAAGGCCTTGACCTGCTCCTGGTTTTCGTCGGGGTGGATGGTGCAGGTGGAATAGACCAGCCGCCCGCCCGGCTTCAGGTACCGGGCGGCGCAGTCCAGAATGGCCCGCTGGGTGTCCAGCAGTTCCCGGCGGCGGGCTTCGTCCAGGGTTTTGTAGCGGATGTCCGGCTTTTTGCCCAGGATCCCCAGGCCGCTGCACGGCACATCGGCCAGCACCCGGTCCGCCGCCGGGAAGGCGGGATTATAGACGGCCGCGTCGTTGCAGACGGCCTCGACGCAGCCAAGGCCCATGCGGGCGGCGGCCGTGCGGATCAGACCCACCCGCTTTTCGGTCACGTCGCAGCTGACAAGGCGGCCCTGATCCCGCATTTCCTGTGCGATGGTCAGGGTCTTGCCCCCCGGCGCGGCGCACAGGTCCAGGACGGTGTCCCCCGGCTTTGCCCCCAGGCAGAGGGCGGCCAGCTGGCTGGCCTGGCCTTCCACATGGTACAGCCCCTGCCGGAACGCCTCGGTCCCGGCGGGACTGCCGGCAAAGTCGGCCAGCAGGCTGTCCGGCACAAGGCCCGGCGCGGCCTCCGCCCCTTCAGCCGCCAAAGCGGCGGTCAGGGCGGCGGGGTTGGTTTTCAGGGTGTTGACCCGCAGGGCGGTGTGCCCGCCGTCGGCGGGGGCCGTCAGGATGCGCAGGGCCTCATCGGGGTAGTATTGGCGCAGAAACGCCGCCACATCCCGCCCGGCGCACCCCAGGACCATCAGCCGCTCGGTCTCGCCAGCAAAGACAGCTGTGTCCAGATCATACCCGCAGGCTTTGCGCAGCACCGCATTGACCAGCCCCGCCGCGCTGGCCTTGCCATAGGCGCGGGTCAGCTTGACCGCCTCGTTGACGGCGGCCGAGGGCGGCACCTGCATGAAGCGGGCCTGCGCCAGGCCGCTGCGCAGGATGGCCCGGACCGGCGGGTCGAGCTTTTCCATCCCTTTGGGCAGGAAGCGGCCCAGGATATAGTCGAGGGCGGCCTGCTTTTCCACCGTGGTGTAAAAGACCGCCCCCGCAAAGGCGCGGTCCCGCCCGGTCAGGCCGCTGCGGGCCAGCTCGGCGTCCAGCACCAGATTGGCGTAGCCCCCCTGCTCCTGATGCAGCAGGGCCGCGACGGCGGCCGCCCGAGGCCCGGCGGGCCTCAAAGGGTGTCCCCCGCTTTGAGCCGCAGCCCGGCCGCAAAGGCGCTGCCCTCCATGGGCTTGGAGCCCTCGGGCACCACCCGCAGCAGCTCCACGGCGCCGTCGCCGCAGGCCACGGTCAAAGGCTTCAGGGCCAGCACCTGGCCGGGGGCCCCGCCGGACTTGTCCGACAGGCGGCTTTCCAGCACTTTGACCTTGCGCCCGCCGCCCGTGACGAACCAGGCCGCGGGCCAGGGGTTCATCCCGCGCACCCAGTTGTGGATGTGCGCGGCGCTGTCGGTGAAGCGGAACTCGGCCAGTTCCTTGGTCAGCATGGGGGCCAGGGTGGCGGCAGCGTGGTCCTGGGGCATGGGGGTCAGGGCCCCTGCGGCGATCCTGGGCAGGGTCTCGCAGAGGACCTTTGCCCCCACCGCCGTGACCCGGTCGAACAGCTCGCCGCTGGTCTCCTCGGGGCCAATGGGCACCTTTTCGCACACAAGCACGTCGCCGGTGTCCAGCCCTGCGTCCATCTGCTGGATGGACACGCCCGTCTCGGTGTCCCCGTTCAGGACGGCCCACTGGACCGGCGCGCTGCCCCGGTACTTGGGCAGCAGGGAGACGTGCAGGTTGATGCAGCCAAACTTCGGGATGTCCAGCACCGACTGGGGCAGGATGCAGCCATAGGCCACCACCACGATCAGCTCGGGGGCCAAAGCGCGGAGATTGGCATCCTCGCCGCCGTCCCGCAGGGTGCGGGGCTGAAAGACCGGGGTGCCGTGGGCCTGGGCCACCTGCTTGACGGGGGGCGGGGTCAGCACCTGTTTGCGCCCCACCGGCTTATCCCGCCGGGTGTAGACGGCGCAGATGTCGTGCCCGGCGGCGTACAGCGCTTCCAGGCAGGCCGCCGCGATGTCGGGCGTCCCCATGAATACGATCCGCATTTACTGCTCCTTTGCTCTGCGGGCCTCTTCCCGGCCCTCCTCGGTGTCCTCGTAGAAATAGTCGCTGGACTGCATGATGGTGATGCCGTCCAGATGGTCGTTCTCGTGCTGGATGCAGCGGCCCAGCAGGCCGTCGGCCTCCAGTTCGAACCAGTTGCCGTGGCGGTCCTGAGCGCGGACCTTGACCGCCGCCGGGCGGGTCACCGCGCCGTTGTGCCCCGGGAAGGACAGGCAGCCCTCATAGTGGGTCTCCTTTTCCTCCGACACTTCCAAGATCTCGGGGTTGACGAAGTCGATGAACTTGTACTCGTACCCCTCGGGGATCTCCTCGGGGGCGTCGGTGGTGTCCCACACCACGAACAGGCGGCGCAGCATCCCCACCTGGGGGCCGGCCAGACCGACGCCGTCGGCCTGGATCATGGTCTCGCGCATATCGTCCAGCAACGTGGCCAGACGGTCGTCGAAATTGGTGACGGGGCGGCAGACCTTGTTCAGGATGGGGTCGCCCTCTTTGACAATGTTGCGGATAGCCATATCATTTTCTCCTTTGTGTTGGCTCAAATATCTCCGTCCGAGTGCATATCCACAGCAGCGCTGGCCTTGGCGGGCAGTTTTTCCTGCTCGTACAGGCCCAGCACCTGCCGCAGCAGCGCGCGGAAATGCTTGTCGTTGCGGCACTTGACGGTGAGTTTATAGCGGTATACTTCGTTGATCATCAGGATGCTGCCCGGCGTGGGGCCCAGCACCCGCAGGGGGATGTCGGGGTGTTTGGCGGCCTCCTGCCCCAGCAGGGCGGCAAAGCGCGCGGCGGCCGCAGCCACCTCCCCCTCCTTTTTGCCCGCGAAGCTGACGATGCACAAACTGCAGAAGGGCGGGTAGAGTCCAAGCTTGCGGTATTCGATCTCCTGGGCAAAAAAGGCGTCGTAGTCCTGAGCGGCCGCCAGATTGATGACGGGGTTGTCGGGGTCGGTGGTCTGGATGATGGCCCGCCCCGGCGAGGACGCCCGGCCGCTGCGGCCCACCACTTGGGTCACCAGGCTGAACACCGTTTCATAGGCCCGGAACCCCTGGGCGAACAGTAGCGAGTCGATGCCCAGCACCCCCACCAGGGTCACGTCCTCAAAGTCGAGGCCCTTGGCCACCATCTGGGTGCCCACCATGATGTCGTATTCGTGGCGGGCAAAGCTGGCCAGCAGCTTTTCGTGGGCGTCCTTGGCGGCGGTGGTGTCCTGGTCCATGCGCAGGATGCGCGCCTCCGGGAACAGGGCCGCCAGTTCTTCCTCCGCCTTCTGGGTGCCAAAGCCCCGGTATTGCAGTTTGCCGCCGCAGGCGGGGCAAACTGTGGGCCGGGGCGCGATCTGGGTGCCGCAGTAGTGGCACAGCAGCCGTCCGCCCGCCCCGTCTTTGTGGTAGACCATGGGGACGCTGCACTTGGGGCACTTGAGCACCTCCCGGCAGTCCTCGCACTGGGCCATGGTCTGGTAGCCCCGGCGGTTGAGCAGCAGGATGGCCTGCTTGTGGGCGGCCAGGTTTTCCCGCAGAGCGTCCTCCAAAGCCAGGCTGATCTCCCGTGGGTTGCCGGCGGCCAGCTCGGCCCGCATATCTACAATTTGGACAGCCGGCAGGGGCTGCCCGGCGTAGCGCTGGGTCAGCCGGACCAGCTGGCACCGCCCGGCCTGCGCCTCATAGAAGCTCTCGGTGCTGGGGGTGGCGCTGGCCAGCAGCAGCAGCGCCCCGTTGTGGGCCGCCCGCCAGCGGGCCACCTCGTGGGCCGAATAGCGCGGCGCCGACTCGGAGCGGTAGGTGTGCTCCTGTTCCTCGTCGATGACGATGAGGCCGATGCCTTCCAGCGGGGCAAAGACAGCGCTGCGGGTGCCCACCACGATGTCGGCCCCGCCGTCCTGGATCATCTGCCACTGCAGCAGCCGCTCGGTGTGGTTGAGGGCCGAGTGCTGCACCGCCACCCGCCGGCCAAACCGCTCTTTCAGGCGGCGGATCATCTGGGGGGTCAGGCTGATCTCGGGCACCAGGACCAGCGCCTTTTTGCCCAGGGCCAGGCACTGTTCGATCAGCTTGAGAAAGACCAGCGTCTTGCCGCTGCCGGTCACGCCGTAGAGCAGGGCCGTGTGGGGCTGGCCGTCCGCAAGATGGGGGGCCAGAGCATCATAGGCGGCCTGCTGCTCGGCGGTCAGCTCCAGCTGCTCTGTTTTCTGGGGGATGTGGGCGTAAAGGTCGATGGACTTGTTCACCCGCTCGGCGGCCAGCACCCCCTTGGCGCAGAGGTTTTCCGCCACCGCCCGGCTGATGCCGTGTTCTTCCAGGTCCGCCTGGGTGCGGGGCCCGCCGGACAGCAGGGCCACCGCCGCCAGCTGTTTGGCGGTGGGGCGCGGTTTTTCGGGCAGCGGGGCGGCCAGGCGGTAGAGCGTCTCGGTGTGGCGGGTCAGCTGCTTTTGCAGCACCGGGGTCACACCGTCGGCAGCCAGGGCGGGCTTATACTGCGCCCCGTAGGGGATCACCGCCTTGACCGCCTCGTACCAGGTGCAGAAGGTGCGCGCCTTCAAAAAGCGGACCAGGTCCAGCAGTTCCCCTGTCAGGCAGGCCGAAGCCGGCGCCACATCAAAGACGGCTTTCAGCCTGGCGCTTTCGGGCTCGGCGTCGCAGGCCAGCACCACCCCCATGCGGGGGCGGCTGCCCCGCCCAAAGGGCACCAGCACCATGCTGCCCAGGCGCACCTGGTCCTGCTGGGCGGGCATGACCGCGTAGGTATACAGTTTATCAAAGTGGAAGGCTGCATGGCTGACTGCGACACCCACCGTCTTTGGCATTCAGGTTACTCCTTTTATAAAAGCAATGGTTCAGGCCCGCTGGGCGATCAGCTCATACAGCTCGCCGGCGGCCTGCTCGACGGTCCGGTTGACGATCCAGGCGTCGAACCCGCCGGCGTAGCCCAGCTCTTCCCGGGCTATCTTCAGCCGGCCCTGCACGCTCTCCTCGCTGTCGGTGCCGCGGCCCCGCAGACGCTGTTCCAGCACCTCGAAGGTGGGCGGCAGCAGGAACACGACGGTGGCCCCCGGATACAGCCGCTTGATGTTGGCCGCCCCGTGGACGTCGATGTTCAGCAGGGTGACTTTGCCGGCGGCCATCCGGCGCTCCACTTCGGCCCGCAGGGTGCCGTAATAGTTGCCGTTGTAGTAGTTGTATTCCAGCACGTCGCCGCTTTCGATCATCTGCTTGAAGGCTTCTTCGGTGCGGTAGTAATAGTTGACCCCTTCGGCCTCGCCCTCGCGGGGGGCGCGGGTGGTAGCCGACACCGTCTTTTCGATCTCGGGGTGGGCCTGCCGCAGGTAGCCCATCACAGTGTCCTTGCCGACGCCCGATGGCCCCGACACCACAAACAGATACTTTTCGCCTTCCATGTTATACTTCCTCCTCTGCCGCTTTGGGTTCCGGCTGGGCCGGGCTGCCGGCGCGGCCCGCCACCGTCTCCGGCTGCAGGGCCGACAGGACCACATGGTCCGAATCCATGATGAGGACGGCCCGTGTGCTGCGCCCATAGGACGCGTCGATCAGGCGGCCCTGTTCCCGCGCCTCTTTGATGACGCGCTTGATGGGGGCCGAGTCCGGGCTGACCACCGCCACCAGCCGCTCGGCGCTGACCATATTGCCGAAACCGATGTTGATGAGCTTCATACTTTACTCCAAATTCTGGATCTGCTCGCGGATCTTTTCGATCTCTGCCTTCATATCCACGACGATCCGGGTGATGTCCAGGTCCTGGCACTTGGAGCCGATGGTGTTGGCCTCGCGGTTTAGCTCCTGGGTCAAAAAGTCCAGCTTACGGCCCACCGGCTGGCCGCTGCCCAGAATCTCGCGGTACTGGGCGATGTGGCTGCGCAGCCGGACCGTCTCCTCGTCCACAGCGGTCTTGTCCCCAAAGATGGCCGCCTCGGTCAGGACCCGGGCGTCGTCGATGGAGCGGTCCTCCAGGATCACTTTGAGCCGCTCGTACAGCCGCTGGGTGTACTTTTCCACCCGGCCGGCGGTCAGCGTCTCGATCCGCCCCACACAGCTCTCCACCGTGTCCAGCCGGCCGGTGATGTCGGCCAGCATCTTTTCGCCCTCGATGCCGCGCATCTCCACAAAGTTTTCCACCGCCTGAGCCGCCACGGCGGACACATCGTTCCACAGCTGGTCCTCGTCCACCTCGGCCTGGCGGGTCACCAGCACGTCGGGGAACCGGGCCAGCAGGCCCGCCGTCACGTCGTTTTTGACCCCCAGGGCCTCGGACATATCCCGCAGCGCCTGCTGGTAGCCCCGGGCCAGGTCCATGTCCACCGCCACCGCCGTCTCGGAGGCTTCGAGGTTCTGCAGCGTCAGGCTGACTTCCACCTTGCCCCGGGCGATGCGGCTGCCCAGCAGCGCTTTGAGCTTGCTGTCCAGAAAAGCACAGCTGCGGGGGATGCGGGAGGTGTACTCGAAGTAGCGCGCGTTGACGCTGCGCAGCTCCACCGTGATCTCCCGGCCGTCCATCACCGCGCTGGCGCGGCCGTAACCGGTCATGCTATAGATCATATGCTTTCTCTCTTCCCTTTTCATTCTTGGCAGATCTTTTTTCGCGCATATATATCCTTTCGGGGTCTAGTGCCCCATCTTACGATACATATGGTACCATTTTACTATTCCATGGGCCTTTTTGCAAGGGAAGGAGGCAAAAAAGCGCTGTTTCACACTCTCTTCACCAAAAATAAAAACCGGGCAGGACGCGCCTGCCCGGCATAAGCGGTTAGTATTCTTTTGTGACGTTCTCGACGCCGTATTCTTTTTCAAAGCGCTCGAGGTCCCGGTCGTTGCGGATCAGCATCACTTCTTCAAAGCGGCCGGTGGCCGTCTCCTTGAAGCCGGCAGCCATCTCCCCCGTGCAGATGCTGCACCGGATCACCGGTTTCCAGCGGGCGGGGTCGTAGGACTTTTTCTCCTGCGCTTTCTTTTTTGCAAACAGCACGGCGGCCGCCTCCCTTTCAGGGTCAGACAGGGTGAGACTTGTTCACATAATCGGCGTGGTCAGCATCGACGCCCTGCAGTTTGGCGTTGCGCTTTTCAAAGAATTTGGGCGCCACCTGCGGGAACATGGCGTAGGTCAAAGCGTCCTCCTCCTGGATAGACCACTTGGCGGCCTCGGCCTTAAGCTTGTCCATCTCGGGGGCCAGGGTGTCGGCAAAGCGGCAGGTGATGGGCTTGTCGTCGCCCAGGATCTGCTTGGTGAACTCGGGCTTGATGGGGGCGGGGGTCTTGCCGTAGTCGCCGTGGATCAGGCCCTTGAACTCCTTGGTGACCATCTTGTACCGCTCGCCCAAAATGACGTTGAACACGGCCTGGGTGCCCACGATCTGGCTGGTGGGAGTGACCAGCGGCGGATAACCGGCGTCCTCGCGGACGCGGGGGATCTCGGCCAGCACGTCGTCCAGCTTGTCCTCCTTGCCGGCGTCCTTCAGCTGTTTGAGCATATTGGAGAACATGCCGCCCGGCACCTGGTAGATCAGGGTGTTGGCGTCCACGCCCAGGCTCTTGGGGCTGATCTGGCCGTTGGCGATATACTTTTCGCGCAGCCTGGCGAAGTAGGCGCGGACCACGTTCAGCTGGTTCAGGTCCAGGCCGGTGTCGTAGTCGGTGCCGCGCAGCGCCGCCACCAGGCTCTCGGTGGGCATATGGCTGGTGCCCAGGGCCAGGGGGCTCATGGCGGTGTCCACGATGTCGGCGCCCGCCTCGATGCCCTTGAGGATGGACATGGAAGCCAGGCCCGCGGTGTAGTGGCTGTGGATATCCACCGGGATCTTGACGGCGGCCTTCAGCTCCTTGACCAGCTCATAGCAGGTATAGGGGGTGAGCAGGCCGGCCATGTCCTTGATGCAGATGGAGTCGGCGCCCATCTCCTCCAGGGTCTTGGCGTAGGCTGCGAACGCCTCGTTGGTGTGCACCGGGCTGAGGGTGTAGCTGATGCAGCCCTGGACATGGGCGCCCTCCTTGTTGGCCGCCTTGATGGCGGTCTGGAGGTTGCGGGGGTCGTTCAGCGCGTCAAAGATGCGGATGACGTCGATGCCGTTGGCCACCGACTTCTGGACAAAGTACTCCACCGCGTCGTCGGCGTAGGGGCGGTAGCCCAGCATATTCTGGCCGCGGAACAGCATCTGCAGCTTCTGGTGGGGCAGCTCCTTGCGCAGGATGCGCAGGCGCTCCCAGGGGTCTTCGTCCAGGAAGCGGATGCAGCTGTCGAAGGTCGCGCCGCCCCAGCACTCCACCGAGAAGTAGTTGATCTTGTCCATTTCAGGCAGGATGGGACGCATCTCATCCATGGTCATCCGGGTGGCCAGCAGGGACTGGTGGGCGTCGCGCAGGACCACTTCGGTGACCTTGATGGGCTTTTTGGCCATAGTGTTCTCCCTCCCTTTAGTTCAGGGTGACCAGGGTGTCGCCCGAGTTGACGACGTCGCCCTTGTTCACGTCGATGGTGGCAACGGTGCCGTCCTGCGGGGCGACGATCTCGTTCTCCATCTTCATGGCCTCCAGGACCACCAGGGCGTCGCCGGCCTTGACGGAAGCGCCGGGCTTGACCTTGACGTCCAGGATGTTGCCGGGCATGGGCGCCTTGACCGCCACAGCGCCGGCGGGGCCGGCGGGGGCCTTGGGCGCAGCCGGAGCGGCGGCAGGGGCGGCGGGGGCGGCCGGCTTGGGTGCGGCAGCCGGGGCCGGGGCGGCAGGGGCTGCGGCCACGGGAGCAGCGCCGGCCGCGGTCTCCTCCACGCTGACGCTGTAGGCGACGCCGTTGACGGTAATGGTATAGTACTTCATGGATAAACCCTCCTGAAAAATCAGCTTATGCAGAGCTACTTCAAACCCATCCTTCCGGGCGGCATACGCGTCCGGCCGGGGCATTTTGTCGGAAAGGGAAAGGCTGTGCTCCCCCTCGGGCGCGCGTTACAGCGCCATGTTCCCGTGCTTTTTGGGCAGGCGGGCGGCGCGCTTGGTGCGCAGCATATCCAGAGCGGCCACAACGGCGGCGCGGACGTTGGCCGCATCGCAGGCCGTGTCGGCTGCCCCGGCTGCCACGGCGGCGTCGGCGCTGCACACGTCCTTCGTGTAAGCGGCGGCTTTGGCATTGGTGGCCGAAACGATGTTGTCGGAAGCGTCGATCTCCTCCTTATAGAGGACCGAGACGGCGGCGGTGGGCTCCAACGGGCTGATGACGCAGCCGCGGACGGCGATCTTCCAGTCGGCGGCGGCCAGCGCGGTGTAGACCGGGCCCACCACCTTGCCGGCCAGCAGGCTGACCCGGGCGGTGGTGGCGTCGGCATAGGTGCCGGCCAGGCGGGCGGCCTCACGGACGCCGCCGGCGATGTCGTCGGTGGCGCTGGGGACAAAGCCCTCGGTGCCGGCGATGGTCACCACCGGCAGGCTGAAAGCGTCGCACAGGCGGACAAAGCGGGAGATCTTGGCGGTGCAGTTGTGGCAGAGCTTTTCACCGGTGGCCACGACGCCCACCGCCTCGCCGGCGATGGTAGCCAGGGCGGTGTAGACGTTTTTGCCAAAGCCGGCGTACAGCTCGACGGCGCTGCCGGCGTCGATGACGGCAGCCGCGGCCTTCTCGGGGGCCTGCCCGGCCTTAAAGGGGGCGGCGGGGGCCTCGAAGGCAAAGCAGGCGGGGCCGGCCAGATTGTTGGAGGGCAGCAGGCCCGCCACATGGGCGGCAGTCTCGGCTGCTTCAGCGGCGGAGGCGGCCACGATGGAGGCCACGCCGGCCTTTGCGGCGGCGGCAGCGGTGCCCGCGCCCTCGACCTTGTCGCCCTTGGCGGCGGAGGTGAATGGCGGGGTGAAGAACAGCTCAGCCCCCTCTGCCATGATGCAGACGTCGGCGTTGGCCGCGGCCAGCGCGCTGGTGCCGCCGCAGACGCCCAGGACCACGGCCACCTGCGGGATCACCCCCGAGACTTTGGCCACCGCGGCGTTCAGCTTCGCGCTGGCGGTCAGGGCATCCAGGCCCTCGGCCAGCTTGGCGCCCACCGAGTTGTAGAAGGTGACCACCGGACAGCCGGTCTCAGCGGCCAGGCCCAGCAGGCGGACGGCTTTTTCCACGTCCTTTGCGCCCAGCGCCTCGCCGTTCTGCCAAATGGTGTACACCTGCTGGCCGCCCGCGCAGCCAAAGGCGGCGCTCACCGCGCCCTGCTCGAACAGAGCCGTGGAAACGCCGTCGTCATAGAATCGGGCAAGAATCTCTTTTTGGTTGATCTTTGAAGCCATGATCGGACCTCCCTGTGCTTCCCTCACAGCGGCACAGCGCCGCCGTTTCATTCATAATTGCTCTTATTATACTATTTTGCGAGGTTCTTCACAAGTACTTTTGTGGCATTTCTGCAAAATCATCCCTGGCGCTTGGGGCCTCTGGAGCGGGGGCCGGCGGCTGGCGTTTTGGCGCGCGCCTTCACCGGTCCGGCCACAGCCTTGGGGCGGGCTGCTTTTGCAGCTGCGGCGCTGCGGGTCTGGGCGCGGCCCTTGGCGGCTGCGGCCCGCAGGCCGGCCAGCTCCTGCTTGGTCAGCTCGCGGTACTTGCCCGGGGCCAGCATCCCCAGCTTGACCACGCCCTCGGCGTTCCGCTTGAGGCGGACCACCTCGAGGCCCACCGCCTCGCACATCCGGCGGATCTCGCGGTTTTTGCCCTCTTTCAGGGTGATCTCCATCACGGTGCGGCCCGGCTCGTCCACCACCACGTTGACGGTGCAGGGCAGGGTCTTGGTGCCGTCGTCCAGCACCACCCCCGAGCTGAGCTGCAGCACCTGCTGTTCGGTGGCGCGGGGCTGGACCGTGACCCGGTACAGCTTGCTGATGCCTCCCGAAGGGTGCATCATGGCGTTGGCGAAAGCGCCGTCGTTGGTCATCAGCAGCAGGCCCTCGCTGTCCTTGTCCAGGCGGCCCACCGGATACAGGCGGGCCGGGACGTCGGCCACCAGATCCATGACGGTGCGGCGGCCCAGCTCGTCGCTGACGGTGGTGACATACCCCCGGGGCTTATACAGGGCCAGGTAGTACATTTTCTGTTCCTTGTCGATATAGATCCGCTCGCCGTCCACGTGCAGTACGTCCCGGTCGGGGTCCATCTTGTCCCCGACGGCGGCCACATGGCCGTTCACCTTGACGCGCCCTTCGGCGATGATCTGTTCGGCGGCGCGGCGGGAGCACAGCCCCTGCTCGCTCATGATCTTCTGAATGCGTTCCAATGCCATAGTTTCCTTCTCCTTGTGCGCCTCCCGGCGCTCCTGCGTGTCTCACGACACGCTCCAGGGGGAACCCATTTCTGCGCGCATACGCGCGACAGAAATTCCTTTTGGTTGCGGTTCCCTGTTTTTGCTGCGCGGGGCAGAAACCCGCTTGCAAAAAGCAGACCGCTGCCCCTGCTCCGCTTTGGCTGTTTCGTCCGCTGGACGCGCCTCAGCTTCGCAGTCCCTGGTATCCTCCTGGGGACAAAATTTGTCGCCGAACCATGCACTCGCCTGCGGCTCGCACACTCTCGGCGTCAAATTTCCCTGTCTGTGTCCCAGCCATCCGCACATGTCGGCTGGCTGGGACGGCGATTGCAAATTTAGCCTTCTTCCTTGGGTTCCTCGGGCTTTTCGGCCTTTTTGTCGGGGATGAGGGCCATCAGACGGTCCACCAGCTCGGGCAGCATGGTCAGCGCCCGGTCGATGCTGTTGGACGGGTCAGACAGCTGGATGGTGCGGACCATCCCGTCCTTGATGACCAGGAAGGCCACCGGGCGGATGCTGACGCCGGCCCCCGAGCCGCCGCCGAACAGGTCCTTCTGGGAGCCGTTCTTGCTGTCAAAGTCGGAGCCGCCGGTGCCGATGCCCACCGAAATGCGGGACACCGGGATGATGGTGGTGCCGTCCTCGGTCTTGATGGGTTTGCCGATGATGGTGTTGGCGTCGGCCATCTGGCGCACCTTGTCCATCGTCACGTTCATCAGACCCTGTATCGTATGCTCAGCCATAGTGTTTGGCCTCCTTACAAACTATCTTGTGTGCTCACACGCTGACAAAAACAGTATACCATATTTCACAGAAAAACGTCCAGTACCTTTTCCCGCCAGAGCCGGACCAGCACCTGCACCGCCGCGATCAGGATGAACAGGGCCCGGGCCGACACCCGGAAGGACACCCGCGCCGCCGGGACGGGGGCGTCGGGGTCGATGCAGGGCACCAGCCGCAGCTCGTCAAAGTCAAGGTAGATAAAGTGGCTCAGCACCCCCAGCGTGGGGTAGAGCCATGCGTTGGCCTGGCCGTAGGCCCGGGCGGCCTCATCCGGCTCTCCCCCGCTCACCGGCCAGAACAGCCGGATGCGGGTCACGCGCAGCGCCCCAAAGACGGCCCGGGTCATCTTCCCGCCCGCCTGCAGCAGGGCCCGGAGGGTGTCAAGGGTGAACTTTGCCTTTTCCCGCGGTTTGGCGGGCGCTTTGGGCCTGCGGGCGGCGGCTTTGGCGGCACGTTTCTGCCGCCGCGCCTCCCGCCGGGCGGCCAGCTTGGCCTTCAGCCGGGCCAGCAAGCGGCGGAACAGGCCGGGCTTTGCAGGCTCCTGCCCTTCCGGGGCGGGCGGCGGCACGGGTTTGGGGTACTCGAACACCGGGACGGTGAGCCCCAGCGCCCCAGCCCGCACCCGCAGCCGGCCCAGGCTGTCGGGGCTGCCCTCCTCCCCTTCCCACGCCACGTCGGCGCAGAACGGGATGAGCAGGGCCAGCAGGGCAAGCGCCAGCACCACGGCCAGCAGCACCAGCAGGGCCAGCCCCAGCCGGGACAGCACCCACGCCGCGCCGCCCAGCACGGTCAACAGAACGCTCATGACGCCCCCTCCTTTTCTTCCTGTGTGCGGATGGGAGGCAGGCCGTCCAGGCTGGACAGCCCGAACACCCGCAGGAAATGGTCGGTGGTGCGGAAGCTGACCGGCCGGCCAGGCAGGTCCAGCCGGCCCGCTTCCTCGATCAGCCCTTTTTCCAGCAGGCTGGCCACGCTGGAGGAGGAGTCCACCCCGCGCACCTGCTCGATGAAGGCGCGGGACACCGGCTGGTTGTAAGCGATGACGGTCAGCGTCTCCATCGCCGCCTGGGACAGGGGCGCGGCCCGCCGGTTTTCCAGGGTGCGGCGGACATAGGCGCCGTACTCGTTTTTGGTGGCCAGCTGCCAGTGGTCCCCCAGGCGCAGCAGGGTCAGCCCGCTGTCCGGCTGCATACAGCGGGCCTGCAGGGCTTCCAGCCCTTCCTGCACCAGCGCCTCGGGCCATTCCAGGGCGGCGGCTAGCTTGTCGGTGCCCACAGGGTCCCCGTGGGCGAACAGCACGGCTTCCAGCACCGCCATTCTCTCAGTTTTCTCCATCTTTTCCCTCCTCCGGCCGGGATGCCTGGGGCAGGCGGCCATGGCGGACCGTCAGTCCGCCGTCCGGCGCGATCTCCACCCGGCCCGCCCGGACCAGTTCCAGCACCGCCAGAAAGGTGGCCACCGTGGCCGACAGCTCCTGCTCTTTGCTGAACAGCTGTTCCAGATGGTCCACTTTGCCGGTGGCCAGCCCCCGCAGCACGTGCACCACCCGGCTTTCCACCGAGACAAAGGGGGCGGCCACCAGCGGCTCGAACGCCTCCTGGCGGACGGGCTGGGGCCGGGCCCGGCCGGCCATGTTCCGCCAGCAGTCGGCCAGGGTCTGGGCGGCGTGGCGCAGCGGGTAGAGGCCGCCCCCCTCCAGAACGGCGGGCGGCCGGGTGTAGACCGTTACCCCGCGGGCCCGGCTGCGCAGCTGGCCGGCCAGACGGCGGCAGCGGTCGTATTCGATCAGGCGGCCGGTCAATTCCTGCTTGAGCTGCTGGGCCTCCTGGCTGCGGGGCAAAAGCAGAAAGCTCTTCATCTCCACCAGCTGGGCCGCCATGGCCACAAAGCTGCTGGCCGCGTCCGGTTCGGCCTGCTGGTCCTCCGCCACCACCCGGGTGTACTGGTCGATCAGCTCCAGGATGGGGATGTCGTGCAGGTCCATCTTGTGGGCCTGCACCAGGGCAAGCAGCAGTTCCAGCGGGCCGTCGAAGTCTTTTAAGTGAAAGGTCAGTTCCGCCATGCCGTCACACCACGGTGCCGCTGCGGATGATGTCCCAGACGACAACCCGGCTTGCGATGGCGTCCACCCAGCCGGTGCCGTCGTAGAGCAGCCCCCAGACGAAGTCGGTAGCCGCGGCGATGGGCCCGTTCAGCGCGCCGAACCACACCACCGCCAGCAGAACGGCCAGGATCGCCTTTTCATAGCGCATGATGCCGAAATACAGCCGCGGCGGCAGAAAGACCAGCAGCACCCGGCTGCCGTCCAGCGGCGGCACCGGGATCAGGTTGAATACCGCCAGGCCCACATTCATCAGCACCATGTACTGTAAAAAGTAGGTGGCGAACCAGCTGATCTCGTTCACCGGGGCCCAGTAGTAGACCGCCTTCCAGACCACCATGGACAGGTAGGCCAGGATGAGGTTGGCCGCCGGACCGGCCAGCGCGGTGACGGCCATGCCCGCTTTGGGGTTTTTGAAGCGGCGCACGTCGGTGGGGACGGGCTTGGCCCACCCCACCCCGGCCACCACCATGCAGATGGTGCCCAGCAGGTCGAAGTGGCGCAGCGGATTGAGGGACAGCCGGCCGTGGTCGCGGGCGGTGGAGTCCCCCATCAGATAGCTGGCCAGGGCGTGGCCCGCTTCGTGACAGGGGATGACGATCAGGGTCACCAGCAGTCTGGTCAGGTAGTAAATGCCCAATGCGGTCATAGAACTTCTCCATTGCTTTTGATAGACTTCCCTGCACAAAAGGCGGCAGGATGCTTTTATGATACTATTTTTTGCCCCGTGAAACAAGCCCCGCGGCGTCAACTTGCAAAAACAGCGATAAATTTTTTGAAAGGGACTTGCATTTTCCGTCCGCGTCTGGTAGAATAATAGGGCTGATTACACTGTATTGTTTTGGATTCCCTTTTTGATCTCACTTCATAGGAGGTGCAAATACCCATGGCTAAGTGTGAATGCTGCGGCAAGGGCGTGACCTTCGGTATCAAGGTCTCCCACTCTCATCGCCGCTCCAACCGTACCTGGAAGCCCAACGTCCGCCGCGTCAAGGCGATCGTCGATGGTTCCCCCAAGTATGTTTATGCATGCTCCCGTTGCCTGCGCGCTGGCAAGGTTACCCGCGCTGTCTAAGTTAGTGGTGTATGTTGCCGGTCACGTTTGGCGTGGCCGGCTTTTTTGTTCTTGCCGAAAGAGGTGTTGTTTATGGCGCTGCCCGGCGATCCCGTCATGCTGTTGAGCGTTGTCAACCTGAAACTGCGGGATCAGTATCCCACCCTCGACGCCCTGTGCGAAGACCTCGACGCCGACAAGGCCGCCCTGTGCGCAAAGCTGGCGGCCATCGGCTACGAATACGATCCCCTGCAAAATCAGTTCAAGTAAACGCAAGGAGGCAACTGCATCATGATGGAAGGCAACTATTATAAGGAGTGGAGCACGGCCCTGGGCCGGGACATGGAGTTCAAGGTCTACGGCTCGGGGGGTGTGCCGGTGCTGGCGTTCCCCTGCCAGGGCGGCCGCTTTTACGACTGGGAAAACAACGGGATGCCCGACGCGGCGGCCTGGCTGATCCAGAACGGCCGCATCCAGCTGTTCTGCGCCGACAGCATCGACCACGACAGCTTCCTGGCCGAGGGGCTGAGCCCCCGGCGGCGGGCCGAGATGCAGGAAAAATACTTCTGCTATATCACCGGCGAGCTGGTCCCCCGCATCCTGGCCCTGAACGCCGCCGCCAAGCTGGCTGAAGAAGCCTCCAAGGCTGCGGACAAGCCCGCCAAAACCGAAAAGGCCGGGCCCATCCTCTGGGCGGTGGGCGCCGACCTGGGCGCGTACCAGGCTGTCAACTGCCGCCTGCGCCGCCCCGAGCTGTTCTGCGGCGCCATCGGCCTGTCCGGCCGGTACGACGTGTCCGGCTGGCTGGGCGGCCCCGAGGACGACCTGGCCCTCCGCAACGACCCCTTTGCCGCTCTGTCGGTGGGGCTGCTGGACTCGGCCGCCAAGGCCGCCCTTGCCAAGGGGCAGTTCCTCCTGTGCGCCGGCCAGGCCCAGGACTACGCCGAGCCTGCCGCCCTCGCCTCCACCCAGGCGCTGGATGCCGCCCTCAAGGCGGCCGGCATCCCCGTCTCCACCGAGATCTGGGGCCAGGACGTCACCCATGAGTGGCGCTGGTGGGCCCGGGCCTTCGATGTGTTCACCAACCGTCTGTTCAGCTGAGGAGGTGCCCCCATGCCTGCATTCATCACCGGAGCACGCGGCCACGACTTCGGCCGCCACACCCCCTGCGACCTGCTGTCCGCCATCGGGCAGGCCGGCTTTGCCTGCACCCAGCTGGCCTACACCAAGGCCGTGGAAGGGATCAAGAGCTACAGCGACGTGACCCCCGAGCTGGTGGCCGCCACCCAGGAGGCCGTGGCCCAGACCGGCGTCCGCATCGCCGTCTACGGCACCTATGTGGAGCTGGGCCTTGTGGATGAGGCACGGCGCAAAGCCGAGACCGCCAAGGTCATCAGCCAGATCGGTAACGCCAAGCTGCTGGCCGCCGGCTGCATGGGCAGCGAGACCACCCCCATGGAAAAGCAGCCCGGCGTCGACCGCAAGGACGCCCTCGAAGCGCTGCTGCGCAGCCTGGGCGAGATCATGCCCGCCTGCGAGGAGGCCGGGGTCCTGTTCGGCATCGAATGCGTCTACCACCACGCCATGAACACGCCCGAGGCCACCAAGATGGTGCTGGACACCATCGCCAGCCCCAACCTGCGGGTCATCTGCGACCTTGCCAACTACATCGGGGCCGAGAACGCCTCGGTGGACGCCCAGCGCCGCATCTGGGACAAGGTGGGCAGCTGGTACGGCGACAAGATCAGCGCCGTGCACTTCAAGGGCCAGGCGTTCCGGCCGGACGGCAGCCACTACTCCACCAGCCTGGAGGATTCGGTCATCGACTACGCCGGCGGCTTCGCCATGCTGCGGCAGCTGCCCCAGGCTTCCCTGCCCGTCCTGCGGGAGGAGGCTGTCCCCGCCCGCGCCGCGTCCGACATCGCCTTTATGGAGCAGTTCTATCAGGCTTAAACATTCGTTTCCTCTGGGAGGTCCTCAACGGGCCTCCCTTTTGCTTTCACCGTTTTTTCACACGGATAGGGGGTACCGGTATGATTTTCCACTTGTTTTAAGAAGCAAACCGTGCTATAATACAAACACAGGTACCCCGTACGGGTGTGCCGGACGGGCTGCACGCCGCCGGTATGCCGCAGGCAGCCTTCCTTTGGTGCAAAACCCTACGAAAGAGAGGTCCCCTTTTATGGCAAACGAAACCAAACGGCCCGATCCCGCTGCGCAGCAGCCCGAAACCGAGGCCGCGGCGGGCTATCCCGCCACCACCACCTGCGGCACCCCCCGCACCCGTCACCGCACCCCCGAGGAATACCAGGATCTCATCAACCGGCTCAACCGGGTGGAGGGCCAGGTCCGGGGCATCCGCGGCATGGTGGAAAAAGACGCTTACTGCCCCGACATCCTGTTCCAGGCGTCGGCGGTGAGCAAGGCCCTGGACAGCTTCTGCAAGGAGCTGCTGGGCCAGCACATCCGCACCTGCGTGGTGGACGACCTGGAGGCCGGCCACTACGAGGCGGTGGACGAACTGGTGCGGGTGATCCAGCGGCTGATGAAGTAAACTGTCCGTCCGCAAGGAGGAAACGATGGAACAATACAACGTCACCGGGATGAGCTGCGCGGCGTGCAGCGCCCGGGTGGAAAAGGCGGTCGGCAAGGTGCCGGGCGTCACCGCCTGCTCGGTCAGCCTGCTGACCAATTCGATGGGCGTGGAGGGCACCGCCAGCCCCGCCGACATCATCCAGGCGGTGCGGGACGCCGGCTACGACGCCAGCCCCAAAGAGACAGCCGGCGCCGCCCAGGCCCCCAGCCCCAGCGCTGCGCTGGACGCCCTGGCCGACCATGAGACCCCCAAACTGAAACGGCGGCTGATCGCCTCGCTGGGCTTTCTGCTGGTCCTGATGTACTTCTCGATGGGGCACATGATGTGGGGCTGGCCCCTGCCCGTCTGGTTTGCGGGCAACCACGTCGCGGTGGCCCTGGTCCAGATGCTGCTGACCATCATCGTCATGGTTATCAACCAGAAGTTTTTCATCAGCGGCTTCAAGAGCCTGGCCCACGGCGCGCCCAACATGGACACGCTGGTGGCCCTGGGATCTACGGCATCCTTCGTGTGGAGCACCTACGCTGTCTTTGTCATGACCGACGCCCAGCTGCACGGGGACAGCGCCCGGGTCATGGAGTATATGATGGAGCTGTACTTTGAGTCGGCCGCCATGATCCTGACCCTCATCACCGTGGGCAAGATGCTGGAAGCCCGCAGCAAGGGCAAGACCACCGACGCCCTCAAGAGCCTGATGAAGCTGGCGCCCAAGACCGCCACCCTGCTGCGGGACGGCGCCGAAGTCACCGTGCCCGTCGAGCAGGTGCGCCGCGGTGACCAGTTCGTGGTCCGTCCCGGTGAGAACATCCCGGTGGACGGCGTGGTGCTGGAAGGCGCCAGCGCTGTCAACGAGAGCGCCCTGACCGGCGAGAGCATCCCGGTGGACAAGGCCGCCGGGGACGCCGTCTCGGCCGCCACCGTCAACCAGTCCGGTTTCCTGCGCTGCGAGGCCACCCGCGTGGGCGAGGACACCACCCTCTCCCAGATCATCAAGATGGTCAGCGACGCGGCCGCCACCAAGGCCCCCATCGCCAAGATCGCCGACAAGGTGTCGGGCGTGTTTGTGCCGGTGGTCATCACCATTGCGGTGGTCACCACCCTTGCGTGGCTGCTGCTGGGCCAGAACCCGGCCTTTGCCCTGGCCCGCGGCATCTCGGTGCTGGTCATCAGCTGCCCCTGCGCGCTGGGCCTGGCCACCCCGGTGGCCATCATGGTGGGCAACGGCATGGGCGCGAAGAACGGCATCCTGTTCAAGACCGCCGCCTCGCTGGAGGCCGCCGGCCGCACCCAGATCGTGGCGCTGGACAAGACCGGCACCATCACCCGGGGCGAGCCGGAAGTCACCGACATCCTGCCCGCTGAGGGCGTCACCGAGGGCGAGCTGCTGACCCTGGCCGCCGCCCTGGAACAGAAAAGCGAGCATCCCCTGGCCAAGGCCGTGCTGGCCCACACCGCCGCCCTGCAGCTGGACCCGCCCGAAGTGACCGACTTCACCGCCCTGCCGGGCAACGGCCTGACCGCCAAACTGGCCGGCCGCAGCATCTACGGCGGCAGTTTCACCTTCATCGAGAGCCAGACCACCGTCCCCGCCGCCCTGGCCGGCCAGGCGCAGACCCTGGCGGAACAGGGCAAGACGCCCCTCTTTTTCGGCGGCGAGGGCCGGCTGCTGGGCCTGATCGCGGTAGCCGACACCATCAAGGAGGACAGCCCCGACGCCATCCGCCAGCTGCAGGCCATGGGCATCCGGGTGGTCATGCTGACCGGCGACAACCAGCGCACCGCCGAGGCCATCGGCCGGCAGGCGGGCGTGGACCAGGTCATCGCCGGGGTGCTGCCCGACGGCAAGGAGAGCGTGATCCGCGCCCTGAGCGAAAAGGGCAAGGTGGCCATGGTGGGCGACGGCATCAACGACGCCCCCGCCCTGACCCGCGCCGACACCGGCATCGCCATCGGGGCCGGCACCGACGTGGCCATCGACGCCGCCGACGTCGTGCTGATGAACAGCCGCCTGTCCGACGTGCCCGCGGCCATCCGCCTGTCCCGGGCCACCCTGCGCAACATCCACGAAAACCTGTTCTGGGCGTTCATTTACAACGTCATCGGCATCCCGCTGGCGGCCGGCCTGCTGATCCCCCTGGGCCTGACGCTGAACCCCATGTTCGGCGCGGCGGCCATGAGCCTGTCCAGCTTCTGCGTGGTGTCCAACGCCCTGCGGCTGAACCTGTTCGACCTGCACAGCCCCAAAAAAGATAAAGCTATCCGGCCCGTCGAGCTGCCCCCTGCACCCGAACCCAAGCCGGCTGTCTGTCCCATCATCAACAATCCTACGGAGGTAACTGCCATGAAAAAGACCATCAAGATCGAAGGCATGATGTGCGGCCACTGCGAGGCCACCGTCAAGAAAGCGCTGGAGGCCCTGCCCCAGGTGGACGCGGCTGAAGTCAGCCACACCGCCGGCACCGCCGTCGTCACCCTGAACGCCAGCGTGGACGACGCCGTCCTGACCAAAGCTGTCGAGGACAAGGACTACAAAGTGACCGGCATCGAATAAAAACAGCCCCTGCTCCGGCCCTCTCCGCCGCCTGCGGCGGCACCTCTCCCGCACGCGGGCGAGGCAATGAGGAATGGATTTGAAAACAGGCCCTGTCTTACTCCGACCAAACGGAATAAGGCAGGGCCTTTTGGTATCCTTTTGAATCTTTATCGCTTAAGCTCTCCCGCGTGCGGGAGAGCTGGCGCGAAGCGCGCTGAGAGGTCTAGGCTTCTTCCGTGCCGGCCTGGGTCTGGGCCAGTTCTTCCTGATAGAACACGCCCAGCGGGCCGATGTAGTTTTTCTGCCAGGGCTTGGGCTTGCCCAGGTAGTGGACCACCACCGTATTCTGCCGCACCCAGTCCAGGCTCAGCCGCTCGGAGGGGACGGCGCTGCACCGGATGTACAGCCGGTCGGTCATGTTGTAGATCCGGCTGTCCAGCACCAGGGATTTGTCGCCGAACAGGCCGGTCAAAATATCCTGGTCGGGCAGGATGAGCCGGTTTTTATACTGTCCGGCGTAACGGCGGATATCCTCCAGGCGCAGGGTCCGGCGCAGCAGGGCCAGGTCCATCATCAGCACCCCCGAGTTGAGGTAGCGCACCCCGTCCTCGAGGCCGAGGCGGGCCTGGTTGAACTTGTTCAGGAAGCGGTCGGTGTGGCTGCACGCCATAAAGGCCGCCCCCGCAAAGTCGGAGGTATAGAGGGGCTCCAGGCTGTTGAGGACCACCGTGTCCACATCCAGGTAGAGGATGCGGTCCAGGGCCGCGGGCAGCAGCAGAGGCGCGGCCAGCCGGTAATAGATCTGGACGGGGTAGCGGTTCGTCTCGGGGAAGCCCTCGAACAGGCCATCCGGCACCGGGATCAGGGTGCAGCGGTCCTCGGGGCGCAGCGCCGCCCGCATCCGGGCCCCGTCCTCCCCGGTCAGGTCGGAGTGGAGGACGTACACGTCGTAATGGGCAGCCCCGCCGTGGCGCAGGATGGTGGCCATGCACTGCTCCCACAGGGGGATAAATTTCTGGTTGATGGAAAATAACAGGTTCATGTTTCTATCCTATGTTCCCGGCAGACGGTTCATGCCCCTTTGCGGGCGGTCTGCCTGTCTTTGTGGGGGCGGGCCTGTCCGGCGGGGTCGGCTTTGGCCGCGTCCAGAAAGCCCCCGGATGCGTAGATGCGGCACAGCGCCTGCCCGATCTGGCCCAGGCTGCGGGCCTCGGCCACCGCCATCCCACCCTCTTTCAGGCTGGGCAGGTGGCCGTTGAGCATATCCCGCAGCTTTGCCTCGAACTGGTTCACATGGGCGGCCTTGTAGACCGACTTGCCGTCCTCCAGCCAGTTGGCGTAGACTGGGATATCCCGCACGATGGTGGGGATGCCGCAGGCCAGCGCCTCCAGCACCACGATGCCCTCGGTCTCCTCATGGCTCAGGAACGCAAATGCGTCGGCCCCGCAGTAGGCGTCGCAGAGGTCCTCCGCCCCCACATACCCCGCAAACAGGACATTGCCGGGGGCGGCCTCCATGGCTTTGCGGATCTCGTCGGTCAAAAGGGCCTCGTCGGTCTGGCCGAACCAGATGAACCGCACCTCCGGCATCCGGCGGGCCAGCTCCACAAAGTCAGGCAGGCCCTTGCGCACCATCCAGTGCCCCACCGAGATGACGCACTTCTGCCCTTCGGCCAGACCGTAGCGGTCCCGGAAGCGGGCGCCGCGGGCCGGGTCGGGGTGGAAAAAGCCGGTGTCGATCCCGTTGGAGAGGGTGTAGATGGGCTTGCCGATCTTGTAGCCCATCAGAATGCGGCGGGAATAGACGCTGGGGGTGATGACCACATCCCCCTGCCGGTAGCAGAAGATCAGCCACCGCTTGAACAGGGGCGCCAGCAGGTTGGAGCCGAAAAAGCTGTTGCGGAAGTCCTCCATGGTGGAGTGGCCGTAATAGACCACCTTGCACCCCCGGGCATGGGCCCGGGCCGCCGCCAGCGGCGCACTGGGCAGGACGGTGTTCAGGTGGACCACGCACTCTTTGGCCTCAGGGCCGGCCGGCGGGATCTGGTCGATCAGGGGCAGGCCCGCGCTTTTCAGGGCGGCGGCCTGGTGTTCCAGCGCCTTGCCCACCCCGCTTTTGCGCACCATTTGATAGCCGCCCCGGTAAATGCAGACAGACATTAGGTAATCGCGCCTCCCCTCTGCGGTCACAGCAGACGCAGCACCGTGTTCATGGCTACCGTCAGGCCGGTGCTGTAGGCCGCGATGGCAAAAGGCTTGCAGGTCAGAATGATAAAGGTGAACTGCCCCCAGTTCATGGAGGTGGTGCCCGCCAGATAACACAAAAAGTCGTCCGGGGCCACCGGGAAGAAGATGGCCAGCGCAAACCATTTGGTAAAGCTCTTCTGGCCCAGCCAGCGGTCATACTTCAGCAGCAGCTTGCGGGAGAACATCCGTTCCAGCAGGGGCCGGCCGCAGTAGCGGGCCACCCCGAAGGCCGCCAGCGACCCGGCGCAGATCCCCACATAGTTGTAGGCAAAGCCGTACCACGGCCCGAACAGGATCACGCCGGCCAGGCAGCCCAGCCCGCCGGGCAGGATGGGCACCACCACCTGCACCGCCTGGAAGGCGATGAAGGCCGCCGCGGCCCAGGGGCCCAGCTCCGCCACCCACGCCTGCAAAGTGGCAAGGTCGGTCAAAAGGCCCTTTTGCCAGGCCCACACGCCCAGCCACAGGCAGAGGAAAAAGCCCACGCCCGAGGCCGCGGCCGGCACGCTGGCGGGCAGCCCGCCGGGGATGCGGCTGCGGCGGTCCAGCGCTTTCTCGTACACTTCCAGCGCCTGGGCCGCAAAGCGGGGCGCGGAATAGCGCTCGGCGGTGGCCAGGGCTCCGGCCCGGAGCTGCTCACGCACCTCGCCGCCGGCGCAAAACGCTTCCAGCGCCGCGTGGAACCCGGCGGCGTCCTTCCACTGCCAGCCGTTGACGCCGTCCTCCACCACGCCGTCCAGACAGGGGTCCGCCCGGACGATGGCGGGCAGGCCGCAGGCCAGCGCCTCAAAGTAGGTCAGGCCCTGCGTCTCGCTCTGAGAGGCGCAGACAAAGGCGTCCCCGGCCTGGTAATAGCGCACCACCTCGCCGGGCGGCACCATGCCGGCAAACATCACCCGGTCCACAAGGCCCAGATCGGCCGCCTGCTGTTCCAGCTGGGCGCGGACCGGGCCGTCCCCCACGAACAGCAGCAGGGGCCGCGCCCCGGCCGGCTCTCTGGCCAGCAGGCGCAGCAGCTCGCCATGGTTCTTTTCTGCGGCCAGCCGCCCTACCGACACCAGGATGGTCTCCCCTTCCGGCAGGCCCAGCGCGCGGCGCAGGGCAGGCTTGTCCGCCGGGCTGACGGGGCGGAACGCTTCCAAATCAATGCCGGTGGGCACGGTGTAGACCGGGCAGCTGACCCCGTACCGGTTCAGCAGACCGGTGACTTTGCCGGTGGGGGCCAGGATGGCGTCGCACCGGCCCGACAAAAGTTTGGTCAGTTCTTTCACCGCCACATGGCCGCAGCGCTCGCTGGGGATCAGGTAGCGGGTATAGTCCTCGTATACGGTGTGGTAGGTGTGCACCAGCGGGCAGCTGCACCGCCGGGCCAGCTGCCACGCCGGCAGGAAGGTGGAAAACTCGCACTGGGAGTGGATCACGTCGGGGCGCCAGTCGGTCAGGGCCCTCATCCAGCGGTTCCAGGCCGCAAAGCGGACCCGCGCGCCGGGGTACACCCGGTCGGCGCTGCGGCTGCCCAGATAGATCACGCCGTCTTTTTCGTAGGAATGGCTGTCCGGCGAGAGGGTCAGCACCCGGACGTCGTGGCCCTGGGCCAGCAGTTCCCGCCGCAGCAGCGTCACGGACCGGACGACGCCGTTCACGGCGGGCGTCCACCAGTCGGTGGTCAGCAGTATTTTCATCTCATGCACCTCCGTCACGGAGCTTTACAGCAAAAAGTCTCTGACCTTAAAACGAATCAGAGACTGGATTTTTTACAGGAAAAAGAGTTTTGCAGAAAATAATTCCAGCATCGGCTCCGCCGGGCGGCCGGACGCTTTGGCCGCGCACAACTCTCTTTTGTATTGTATCAGGTTTTGCACTTTGCCGCAAGGCAGTTTACCATTTCTTTGCGCGATCTTTCCCTGTTGTTCTTTTTCTGTTGCTGAAAAATAGCCGCAGCGCCGTTTTACAGCCTTTCCAGCAGGCGGGCGCCGCCCCGGCGCAGCCACGCCAGCACGCCGGCGCACCCGGCGGCCAGCACCGCGCAGCAGACGGCCATTCCGCCCAAAGCGCCCAGCGGCACGCGGATCACCCACCACAGCCCGGCCAGCAGGGCCAGGACCGCCCAGTTGGCGAACAGGGCCAGCACCGGGGCCGCCCCCTGCTTGACGGCGGCCGTCTCGTTGGTCCAGTGCAGGTTGGGCAGCCGGACCCCCAGCGCCAGACCCAGCGCCCCGGTCAGCAGGGTGTACAGGCAGACCGCCGCGAGAGTGAGCAGGGCGTCCGCCGGGCCACTGCCCACGGCCCACAGCAGACAGACCGCGGCCAGCGCCGCCGGGGGCAGCGTCAGGGCCAGATGCAGGTCCAGCTTGGCGCGCAGGATCTGCCACGCGCTGACCGGCAGAGAGCGGATCAGCCAGAGGGTCCCGCCTTCCAGCGAGACGGAGGGCGGGGTGAGCAGGTTCATGGAGGCGACGGAGCAGACCGACACGCACACCAGCGCCGGCCCCAGGGCCGCCAGCCCGGACAGGAGGAGAAGCTCCGTCCGCAGAAGGTCCGCCTTCCAAATGCCGCCCACGGCCGCCGCCACCAGCAGAATGGTGCCCAGCATACCGTTGACCATGTAGCTGGTACAGCCGGCCAGGCGGCGCAGCTCCCGGCCCAGCAGGGCCGCCCGCGGGCTGTGGACGCGCAGGGGCTTTTCCTTATAGACTGCCCTGGCCGCGCCCCGCCGGGTGGTCATGATCCGCAGGTAGCTGCGGCGCAGCACCAGCCAGACGGCCGCTGCCGCCCCCAGCGACACCGCCGCCAGGATGCCCAGAGCGGGCAGGTCCCCCAGCGAGGCCCGGCCCAGCAGGTAGACGGCCTGCGCGTCCGCCCGCAGACCGGCCGACGCCTCGTCCAGATGGGTCAGCAGCCAGATCAGGCCGCTCCGGACCAGGAAGTTGGCGCCGAAGGCGAACACCAGGATCAGCACCGCGTAAACCAAACTGAGAACGGCCTTATACCGGGTGACGCGGCTGCCCGCCGCAGCCGCCAGCCAGCCCACCAAACAGGAGCCCGCCAGGGACAGACACCCCAGCAGGGCCGTCACCGGCAGCATGGCCAGGGCAGCCCCCGCCGGATGCGCCCCCAGCACAAAGTAGACAACATACGCCGGCAGCAGGATCACCGCAAGATAACCGGTGCCCAGCAGCCAGACCGAGCCCATCCGCACCCCCAGGATCAGCCCCGGCGGGATGGGCAGAGCCAAAAGCTGCTCGTTGTCGCGGGCACAATACAGGGTGCCGTAGGCGGCAAAGCCGCCGCCCATCACCCCCACCAGCAGCGCCGGTACGGCCATGATGGCAAAGTAGAGCCAGTCCAGCCCGGCCTCGCTCAAAGGCTGGCAGAGCAGGCCGGCCAGCAGGCCGACGCTGCCCATCACCAGCAGCACCACACACACCGCCAGCACCAGAAAGCCCGCGGCTTTCCACCCGGTGCGGGCCTTGCCGGTGGCGCTGCTGCGCCGCAGGAAGGCCGTCATCTCCAGCCATTGCTTTTTCAACAGGACGGTCAACATGGTGACACCCCTCCGTTTCGTTTTGAATGTGCGATGTCAGCCCTTTTGTTTGTCCTCCAGTTCGAGGAACACTTCTTCCAAACTGTCGTCGCCCTTGACTTCTTCCATGGTGCCGGCCCGGATCAGCCTGCCGCCCCGGATGATAGCCACCTTGTCGCAGAGCTTTTCGGCCACTTCCAGCACGTGGGTGGAAAAGAAGATGGCCCCGCCCCCGTCGCAGAACTGCCGCATCAGCACCTTGAGCTGATGGGACGCTTTGGGGTCCAGCCCCACGAAGGGCTCATCCATCAGCAGGAGTTTGGGCGCGTGGACCAGGGCGGACAGGATGGCCAGCTTTTGCTTCATGCCGTGGGAATAGGCGCTGACTGGCTGGGCCAGGTCCCCGGTCAGCTCAAAGGCATCGCCATAGCGGCGGATCCGTTCGGCCCGCTCCGCCGCCGGCACCCCGAACACATCCGCGATGAAGTTCAGGTACTGGATGCCGGTCATGTACTCGTAGAGGTCGGGGTTGTCGGGGATGTAGGCCATCCGCTTTTTGCAGGCGAGGGGGTCTTTTCGGATGGACACCCCGTCCACCAGAATATCCCCGCTGTCAAACTGCAGGATGCCGCAGCAGCTTTTCAGGGTAGTGGTCTTGCCCGCCCCGTTGTGGCCGATAAAGCCGTAAATCTCCCCCGGGCGGATGTGCAGGGACAGATCGTCCACCGCCTTTTTGCCGCCGTAAATCTTGGTCAGATGTTGGATATTGAGCATGGGAATGCACCTCGCTTGGCTGCCGTTAACGTTTAACATTTAGATAAAATGTTATTCGGATTATAGCAGAACCAGTCCGGCTTGTCAACCGGCTTCTGCATCTTTTTGATATCAAAATCATATCACTTTCGGCAATCCCTGTCAAGCCCATGGTATGCAGGCAAATAAAAAAGCCTCAACTGTACTGCTCGTGCATACAGTTGAGACTTGATTTTTCTATTCAGCTATTACGGCTACTTCTTCCACGCCGTAGCAGCGGAACAGTTCCGCCGCCGCCGGGCCGATCACTTCGCCGCTGACGGCAATGGGAATGGCCGGCGGGCAGGCCACGGTGGGCAGGGCGCAGACCCGGCCCAGGGCTTGCCCCGCCGGGACCCGTTCCTGCCGGGCCAGCACCGCCTGCCGGATGGTGCAGCGCGGGACAGCCTCGGCCGCGAGGCGGCCCCAGATGCCGGCAGGCAGAGTGGGCAGCGCCGTCCCCTCCCCCGGCCGGCGGGCCGCGTCCGCCGCCGCCCGCACCCGGTCATAGTCCCGGGGCAGGCTGCCGGGGGCGAACATCAAAACCACATACTGGCGGTCGGCATACTCGCACTCCACTTTGTGGGCCCGGAGGGTCTCAGCCAGAGCCTGTCCGGTGCAGCCCAGCGCCCCGCCGTCCAGCACCACTTTGAGCGGCTCGGACGGGCGGACGAGGCCGGGGCACAGCGCGTCAAGGTCCTGTTTCAGGGCGTCCACCGCCCGGATGCAGGCGGTCAGCTGGGCGGGCCAGTCCCCCGCCAGCGCCGCGGCGCAGAGGTCCAGCGACTGCAAAATCAGATAGGAGGGGCTGGTGGAGCCGAACAGGCACATGGCCCCCCGCACCGCCGCCGGGTCGGGGGCCAGCAGCCCATGGCCCACATGGAGGTAGGCCCCGCCGGTCAGCACCGGGAGGGTCTTGTGGGCCGAATCGCAGCACAGGTCCGCCCCAAGATCTATGGGGTGGCGGCTGCCCCCGGGCAGAAAGCGCAGGTAGGCCCCGTGGGCGTTGTCCACCAAAAGAGGGACGCCCCGCCCGTGGCAGAGCGGCGCCAGCGCCCCGACGTCCTGTATCCCGCCCAGATAGTCGGGGCTGGTCAGGTAGACCGCAAAGGGACGCCGCCCCGCCGCCTGCAGCCCGTCGAATGCTGCCGCCAGGCGGCCGGGCGTGACCGGGCAGGCGCAGAGGCCGTCCTCCGCGTCTGGCGCAGGCCAGACCCACGCGATGTCAAAATCCAGCAGCGCCGCCGCATAGAGCAGGGCTTTGTGGGCGTTGCGGGCGGCCAGCAGCACCGGCCTGCCCTGCCCCGCCGGGGCCGCCTGCAGCGCCAGGAACAGCATGGCCCGGATGCACTGGGAGGAACCCTCGGCCCCATAATAGGTCGCCGCCGTGCCGAACAGGCGTGCCGTGTTCGCCTCGCTGGCCGCAATGATGCCGCCGGCCTCGTACAGCTCGTCCGCGCCGGCGATCTCGGTCAGGTCCAGCGCTTCGCAGCCCAGCGGGCCGCGGCCCTTGTGCCCCGGCATATGCAGCCGGGAGACGTCCGATGCGGCGTACTCCCGGACAAACTCAGCGATGGGCGCGGCGCTCATTCAGACCGTCTCCGCGCAGCCCTCGCCGTCGGCGCAGGCGGTGCAGGTCCCGCCGATCTCCAGCGGCACCTCCACGCCCTGGGCGGCCAGGTCCTGATTCTCGGCCACCTTGATCATGATGGCGCACTCGATCCGCTTTTTGAACAGCTCGCAGCCGTACTCGTACACGCCCTGGATCGAGCCGGTGGCGTGGTAGGCGTTGGCCGCGCAGCCGCCCGAGCAGTACAGCTTGGCCCAGCAGTCCTTGCACTCAGGCCGGGCGTAGGCGTTGCAGTGGCGGAACTCGTCCTGGGCGGCGGTGTTGGTGACGCCCTTCCAGATATCGCCCAGCAGGTACTTGGGGTCGCCCACGAACTGGTGGCAGGGGTACAGGTCGCCCCAGGGGGTGACGGCCATGTACTCGGTGCCCGAGCCGCAGCCCGAGATCCGCTTGTAGATGCAGGGGCCGCCGGTCAGGTCGATCATATAATGATAGAAGGTAAAGCCGCGGCCCTGCCGGTCCCGCTTGAGCATCTCCTTGGCCAGGATCTCGTACTGCTCCAGCAGAACGGGCAGGTCCTCCTTGGTCAGGGCGCAGGGGTCGTCGGGTTTCGAGACCACCGGCTCCATGCTCAGCTCGGTAAAGCCCAGGTCGGCCATGTGGAAGATGTCGTTGGTAAAGTCGGTGTTGGCGTGGGTGTAAGTGCCGCGGATGTAATAGTTCTTGTCCCCGCGGGCCTGGACGAACTTCTGGAACTTGGGCACGATGGTGTCGTAGCTGCCGCGGCCGGCGTAGTCCACCCGCAGCCGGTCGTGGACTTCCTTGCGGCCGTCCAGGCTGAGGACCACGTTGCTCATCTCCCGGTTGCAGAAGTCGATGACGTCGTCGTCGATCAGCATCCCGTTGGTGGTCAGGGTGAAACGGAAGTTCTTGCCCGTCTCCTTTTCGCGGGCGCGGCAGTAAGCCACCAGGTCCTTGACCATCTGCCAGTTCATCAGGGGCTCGCCGCCGAAGAAGTCCACTTCCAGGTTGCGGCGGGTGCCCGAATGCGCGATCAAAAACTCCATGGCCTGCTTGCCCACCTCAAGGCTCATGAGGGCCCGCTCGCCCTGGTAGCGGCCCTGGGCCGCAAAGCAGTAAGAGCAGTTCAGGTTGCAGGTGTGGGCCACATGGAGGCAGAGGGCCTTGACCACGTGATTGCGGTTCTTGAAATCAAAGGCCATGTCCTCGTAGACGTCGGGGCTCCACAGCTTGCCGGCGGCCTCCAGAGACGCGATATCGTCCAGGCACTGTTCCAGGTCGGCGGCGGTGACGTCGGGGCGGCCGGCATACTTTTGCAGCAGCTGAGCCACGATCTCGGCCCGGGGCTTTTCCTTATACAGGGCGATGGCGTCGTAGGCCACGTCGTCCACCAGGTGGACCGACCCGCTGCAGGTGTCGAGCACGATGTTGTACCCGTTGAGTTTATACTGGTGTACCATGTTGTCCTCCGTGAAACACAAAAAAATGCCGCCCGGCACAGGCGGCATCAAGTGGGTCTTTCCTTACTTGTTGCTGTTCTCGCACTTCTGGTTTGCCACGCCGCAGGAAGTCTTGCAGGCAGACTGGCAGGAGGTCTGGCACTCGCCGCAGCCGCCGGTCTGGACGCTCTTGGTCAGGTCGCGGGTCGCAATGGTCTTGATTCTCTCCATGGTATGTACCTCTCTATTCTCTATGGACTACGCCCCGCGCACAGCGCCGGGCAAACGTATCTTGCAAGTATGATAACACGGTTTGGCCCTGCTGTCAAGTGCCGCCCGGCCCCGCTTCGGGGAAAGAGGGCAGGCCGGTCAAAATGGTGTGCAGCCCCAGCTCGCGGGCCCGCTGCAGCAGGTACCGGTAGCGGCACAGCAGGGCCTGCCGCTCATAGATGCGCTGCTCCACCAGGTCCGGGTCCACCTCGAGGTTGAACATCATGGCGTTGCGGTTCAGGCAGTACAGGCATTCTTTGATCTCCTCCTCCAGTTCGGGGTGGTAGCGCTCGTGCTCCATATCCCGCACGACGCGCCGGGACAAAAGGGTCTTACGGGAGCTTGGTTCGGACATAGCGGGGGCCTCCTTTGTTGCTTCTCCTTTGATTGTATGCCCCGCCCCCTGCAAAATATGCCAGATTTTTTATTTTGGGGGTTGACAACCGCCCCAAACCTGAGTATAATAATCACCGTCGGCAGCGCGCCGGACACAAAACCGAATCCGATGGGGATTTGCATAGTGGTAGTGCGGTAGACTCTGACTCTACTTGTGGGAGTTCGATTCTCTCATCCCCAACCAAAAACCAAAAGCCTTGTCCAGCTGGACAAGGCTTTTTTGTTGTGCTTAGCTCATGGGTGGACTGGGCAGAGAAAGTTCCAACAGCGCCTGTACTACTTTTGATCTGCACAAGTATACAAGGCACTTTTTTCTACGTTATGCTGGACGGAGTTTTTACTTTTCGAATTACGGAATCGCGAAAGAGCCGCCTCTCGATGGCATGGTGAGCTCTGTTACACATTCCCTATAAGACAGGTTATCATTGTAAGAGCAACAGAGAAAATAAAATAGACAGCATAGCCGTCTTTGTGTAAAATGAAGCTACCACACACCAAGTCACACAAAGGAGAAAGCTATGCTGTCTTATAATCATTTTACACTAGATGAGAGAAAATATCTACAGGAACTTTTGAGCCAGGGCTGCAGTATGCGGAAAAGCGCCGGCTTTTTAGGCAGAAGTCCCTCGAGGGCTTGAACGCCTCGATCCCTGCCACCGGCCATGTGGCCATCCTGCTCAGCCACACCGGGCGCAACGCCCGGCTGGTGGCGCTGGCCAAGCTGCTGCACCTGGACGCAAGCCAGCAGCCCGAAGTCAAGCAGGGCCTGCTCAACCGGGTGATCTCCACCATGTCGGCGGTTTTTGCGCCCTTTGTCTACATTCTGGCGGCTGCCGGCCTGGTGCAGGGCTGCCTGATCATCGCCACCACTTTTGCGCCGGCTTTCGCCGATACCGGCACTTACGCGGTGCTCAGCTTTATTTCCTGGACGCCGTTCACCTTTTTGCCGGTGCTGATCGCCATTACAGCGTCCAAGCACTTCAACTGCAACACCTTTATTGCCGTGTGGTGCTGCCTGGCCCTTGTCAACCCTGACTGGACCTCGATGGCTGCCCGCATCGCCGGCGGGGAGAGCATCCAATTTATCATTTTCAATATGGCAGAGACGACCTACACTTCCACCGTTCTGCCCCCGCTGTTCCTGGTGCTGGTGCTCAGCTATCTGGAGCGCTTCCTCAATAAAGTGGTGCCGGACATCATCAAGGCCCTGGCCGTTCCCTTTATCTGCGCCGTCATCATGGTGCCGGCCACCATCCTGGTCATTGGACCCATCTCGGACGGCCTGGCCAACGCCATCGCCGCCGGCTACAACTGGCTGTACAACACCGTGCCCGCGCTGGCCGGCCTGATCGTCGGCGGTTTCTGGCAGGTCATCGTCATCTTTGGCGTCCATTGGGGCGTCACGCCGATGGTCATGGCCAACTTTGAAAATTATGGCTTCGACACCTTCCAGGCCTTCCAGACCTGCGCCGTCATCGCCCAGGCGGCCGCGTGTTTCGGCGTGTTCCTCAAGAGCCGCAGCAAGGATACCAAAAATGTGGCGCTCTCGGCGGGCCTGACCGGCATCTTTGGCATCACGGAGCCGGCGATCTACGGCGTCACTCTCCGGCTGAAAAAGCCCTTCGTTGCAGGCTGCATCGGCGGCGCCGCGGGCGCTCTGGTGGTCGCGCTGACCGGCGCCAAATACTACATCTATGCCGGACTGCCCGGCCTGCTGACCACCGTCAACACCATCAACGCAAGCGACCCCGGCTCCTTTACCGGCGAGATGATCGCCGTTGCCGTCACCATCGTTGTGACCATCATCATGGTGCAGATCATCGGCTGCGATGAGCCGGGAGAGAAAAAGAGCAACACTTAAAGGAGGATGTTTCCCATGGCTTTACCGCAGAATTTCCTGTGGGGCGGCGCGGTGGCTGCCCACCAGCTGGAAGGCGGCTGGAATGAGGGGGGCAAAGGCCCCAGCGTCAGCGACGTGCTGACCGCCGGCGCGAACGGCGTGCCCCGCCGCATCACCGACGGCGTCCTGCCCGGCGAACGCTATCCCAACCATGATGCCATTGATTTTTACCACACTTACAAAGATGATATCAAGCTGTTTACCGAGATGGGCTTCAAGTGCTTCCGCACCTCCATTGCCTGGACCCGCATCTTTCCCGAGGGAGACGAGGAGACCCCCAACGAGGCCGGCCTGCAGTTCTATGACGATCTGTTCGACGAGCTGCTCAAGTATGGCATCGAGCCGGTGATCACCCTCAGCCATTTTGAAATGCCTTACCACCTGGCCAAAGAGTACGGCGGCTGGCTGGACCGCCGGGTGATCGGCTTCTTCGTCCGCTATGCCGAGACCGTCATGGAGCGCTACAAAAACAAGGTCAAGTACTGGATGACCTTCAACGAGATCAACAACCAGTCCAACACCTCCTCCGACATTTACGGCTGGACCAATTCCGGCATCCGTTTTTCACAGTGTGCCAATCCCGAGCAGGCCATGTATCAGGCCGCCCATCACGAAATGGTGGCCAGCGCCCTTGTGGTGCGCCGGGGCCACGAGATCAACCCCGATTTTAAGATCGGCTGTATGTGCAGCTTTGTGCCCTTCTATCCCTACTCCTGCGACCCCGACGACGTGATGGTGGCGCTGGAGAGTATGCACGAGCGCTACCACTTTTTGGACGTGCAGGTCCGGGGACATTACCCGGCCTACAGCCTGCGGAACTGGGAGCGCAAGGGGATCGTCATCGACATCCAGCCCGAGGACGAGGAGATCCTGCGCAACGGCTGCGTGGATTATATCGGCTTCAGCTATTATATGTCCAATGCGGTCAAGGCCAGCATCCACAACGACACTTCCGCCACGACCGACGGCTCGTCGGAACACTCGATCAAAAACCCCTATGTCAAAGCGAGCGACTGGGGCTGGCAGATCGACCCGGTAGGCCTGCGCTACTCCCTGGACAGCTTGTACGAGCGTTACGAAAAGCCGCTCTTTATCGTGGAGAACGGCTTCGGCGCCATCGACCAGCTGGCCCCGGACGGCACCTGTGACGACAGCTACCGCATCGCCTATCTGCGGGACCACATCCGCGAAATGAAAAAGGCCGTGGAGCTGGACGGCGTGGACCTGATGGGCTACACCCCCTGGGGCTGTATCGATCTGGTGAGCTTTACCACCGGCGAATTGAAAAAGCGCTACGGCTTCATTTACGTGGACAAGAACGACGACGGCACCGGCACCGGCCGCCGCTTCCGCAAAAAGAGCTTTGGCTGGTATAAGAAGGTTATTGCTTCCAACGGCGAGGATCTGGACTGAGCGCGTATTTTGCTCCAGTCAGCTCTGAACCGCTGCACAGTATTACGTCGCTTCATTATTATATTGAGTAGGGCCTGCCGCAGAGTTTTTCTGTGGCAGGCCCTTTTGCGTACCTATATTATCTCAGCGTGTCGCAAAAGCGCCCCGCTTTAGGGGGAACCCATTTCTGCGCGCAGCCGCGCGACAGAAATTCCTTCCCCCTAATATCCCCCTGGGGACAAAATTTGGCGCTGAACCGCGCACTCGCCGCAAAGCGGCTCGCACACTCTCAGCACCAAATTTCCCTGTATGTGTCCCGTCCATCCGCACATGTCGGCTGGACGGAACTTTTTCGACAGTCTGATTATCTTTGTCTATCGGGTTTCTTCCAGCAGCCAGCGGCGGATCGCATCGGCCGCGCCGCCTTCGGTGTTGCGCCCGGTCACGGCGCGGGCAGCGGCGATGGCCTCCGCCTGGGCGTTGCCCATAGCCACGCCCAGACCGGCAGCCGCCAACAGTGCAACGTCGTTGCCGCTGTCCCCCAGCGCCATCACGTCCTGAATGGAAAAGCCCAGCGTCTGCGCCAGGAACTGCACGGCAGACAGCTTGCCCGCCCCGGGTGCGGTCAATTCCAGCCCGCCGGGGCCGCAGTCCATGATGAGGGCTGCGTCCTTGACGGCAGCAGCAAAGCCGGGCCGTACTTCCTGCGGGACAAACGGCATATTGACTTTCAGGACCTCCTGCCCGGCGAGCGATGCCGCAGGGGCGTCCAGCAGGCAGCCCTGGCGGGCCACCACTCCCTTATGGAATGCGCCGAGGCCCGACGTCTCGATCCTGTGCCGTGTGACAGCCGTCATATGGTAGCGGCTGTCACAGTCGACGTATTCGGCGGGGATATCGTACATGCGGGCAGCCGCCTCCACCTGCGCCAGCGACGCGGCGGAAAAGGCCCTGCGCCAGAGACAGGCGTTGGTTTGGGCGTTGCGCACCTCCGCGCCGTCGCACAAAACAAGCCATTGGAGCCAGCCGGGCACGGGGTCCAGCGCGGCGGGCAGACACTTGGCGGGCCGCCCGGTGGCTACCGCAACGATGCAGCCTTTCGCCGCGGCTTCGACCGCAGCTTCGGCCAGACCGGGCGAAAAACGATCGGGGTCGCTGCCAAGGGCAGTGCCGTCCAGGTCCAGAGCCAGCAGTTTATAGCGCATGGGCAGCCTCCTCTTTGGGCGGACGCACCATGCAGAAACGGCTGCCCCTCTGGATGCAGTCCATGAGCAGCTCGTAGCGCGGCGCGATATGCCCGATCACGTTGACCTTTTCGTCGGCGGGCAGGTCCTCGCGGATCAGCTGGATCTCGCCGGAATAGCGCCCATAGAGGCGGTTGTCCATGGTGACCGTGCCCCGCCGCCGGGCCTCACAGCAGGAAGGCTCGACCGGCGGACCGGCTTTTGCATACGCCCGGGACTCCTGAAAGCGGACCATCCAGCGCGGCGAATCCGGCCGGCAGGTGAAAACCATGCTGTACAATCCCTCATAGCCGGGGGCCAGGCTGACCGGCACCGGCAGGACACCGGTCTTGCAGTACCGTTCGATCTGCTCCAGCTCGTATGCGCTCACGCCGGGGTCCCCGGCAAAGATGCCGTCCATCCCATAGCGGACCGCCAGGTCGGCAAAGGCGGCCAGAGGGGCGGCGGCACGGTGCGCTTCCAGCGTGGGCAGGCCGGCATAGAGCGGGCCCCGCAGCGGACCATCCCCCGGGATGAAGGCGTACACTTTCATCCCGGCTGCCTGGAGCATCCGGGTGCTTTCGCGAAGGAACGCCGGGTCCAGGCCCGTTTCAGGCCGGGGATAAAAATTGTGGATGGCAATGACCTCCGGCCCGGCCGCAGCCAGGACGGCAGCCTGTTCCGGCGTGGTGGTGGAGGCATTGACCGCCACCGGCATTTGGGCGGCCAGGGCGCAGGCTTCTTCCAAGGTAAAGCCGTCGTCCAGACGCAGGCCCCACAGGCCCAGCTCCCGCGACAGAGCGGCGATGTCCCCGCAACCGAACTGCCCGGCCGTCACCTCCGAGACGTCGGCCAGAATACGCCAGCCGTGTTCCCGCAGCCAGCCGCACATGGCCCGCACGCGGGCAGGATAATCCGGGGCAAATTCTTCCCCGATGTGCAGCGAGATAAAAACAGGCGCACCGCCTGCCGGGCAGGCGGCAAGCGGTGCTTTCTGTTTCTCAAACTCTGTCAGATAGGCCGACCGTCCGAGAAAATCAGGCATCGGCGACCTCCTCAGGCTTGATCATGGCGTTGGTCACGATAAAGCCCATGATGTAGCTGATCAGCAGGCCCACCACATAGCAGGCGACGCTCATGGTCGCGCCGTTGGGGCCGGCGGTCATGACGAAGATCGCCAGCAGGCCGGAGGGGCCCCAGGTGGTAGCAGCCACCTGCATGGCCATGACGAAGGCGCCGCCGAAACCGGCGCCCAGACCAGCCGTGATGAAGGGACGGCCCATGGGGAGGGTGACGCCGTAGATCAGGGGCTCGCCGACACCCAGCACGCCCGCAGGCAGCGCGCCGGTGATGACTTCCTTCATGCGGGTGTTGCCCACCTTCTTGGCCTTGAGGTAGATGGCGATGGCAGCGCCCACCTGGCCTGCGCCGGCCATGGCCAGGGCCGGGTACAGGGTGACGTAGCCGATGGTCTCAAGCTGGACCGAGTAGAGGGCCACCAGGCCGTGGTGCATACCCATGGCCACCATGGGCAGGAACAGCGCTGTGGAAATGTAGCCGGCAATGAGCCGCATGATGAGGCTCTCGCTCATGCAGACCTGCTGCACGATCCAGCACAGGCCGGTGGAGATATAGCCGGTGATGGGCATGACCACCAGGATGTAGGGCACCAGGCAGACGATCAGGGTCAGCAGCGGCGTGAACATGATGTCCAGGGATTCAGGCATATACTTGCGGATGAATTTTTCGACGTAGCTCAGGCACCACACGCCGATGACGGCTGCCAGCACGCCGCCGCGGCCGGCACGCAGGATGGAGTCCAGGGGCTGCACTTCATCGTACAGGCCAAGGATCTGGGAAATAGTGTCGATGTTGCCCAGGCCGGTGATCATACCCAGCATACCACCCAGGATGGGGGTGGCGCCGAACTTTTCGGCGGCGCGGTAGCCGGCCCATGCCGTCAGGTAGCTCAGGAATGCGGCGTTGATCAGGGCCAGCAGGTTATACACGATGCTCCAGAACGAGCTCTCGGCGTAGTTGGGCATCACCTGGGTCATCAGGGTAGCCAGGCCGGAGCACAGGCCGGCGGCGATGACGCCGGGCAGCAGCGGGACAAAAATATCGCCGAAGGTCTTGAGCATGCTCTTGATCTTGCTCTGTTTCTGGCCCGCCTTGACAGCCGCCTTGTTGGCCTGCCAATCGTTTTTGGTGCTGGCCTCGCCGGCAGCGGGGATGCCCATGCTGCGGCAGATGTCCGCGCACTTGCGGCACTTGCCGGGGCCCACCACGATCTCAATGTAGCCGGGGCGGTCATGCACGACGCCCAAAACTCCCTCGATCTTCTTGATGGCTTCCTCGTTGATCTTGGCGTCATCCTTGACCTCGATCCGCAGCCGCGTCATGCAGTTGGTCGCAGAAATGACATTGCTCCGGCCGCCCAGATTTTCCAGCGACTGGCGCACCAGTTCTTCATTGGTCATTGCTTTTTCCTCCTTGTCCGAATGGATTTTATTTGATAAAGCGGCACAGGCCGCATCATCCTTGGGGATTCACTGCCCGATCGCAGCCCGCACATGGCCGCCCGCCTTTTCCAGACGGCTGCGGGCCTCATCGGCGCTGCAGTCTGCCAGCAGCATGGTGATGGCCACCTTGACGCTGCCGCCGGCTGCGTCAATGGCGCTCCGCGCTTCGGGGCGGGTCACGCCGGTGGCGTCGATGACGATATTTTCGGCGCGAGTGTGCAGTTTTTCGTTGTTCTGCATCACATCCACCATCAGGTTCTGGTACACCTTGCCGGTGCGCACCATCGACGCCGTCGAGATCATGTTGAGGATCAGTTTCTGCGCTGTGCCCGACTTGAGCCGGGTGGAGCCGGTCAGGACCTCGGGACCGACTTCCACCTCGATGGCGAGGTCCGCCGCCCGGCCGATCTCACTGCCGGTGTTGCAGGCGATGGCCGCGGTGCGGCAGCCGACGCTCTTGGCATAAGCAAGCCCGCCCAGCACATACGGGGTCCGGCCCGACGCAGCAATGCCGATCACCACGTCTTTTGCGTTCAGGCCGTAGGCTTCCAGATCGCTCTGGCCCAGGGCGCGGTCGTCCTCGGCCCCCTCCACCGCTTTCAGGAAAGCCTGCTCGCCTCCGGCGATGAGGCCCACCACCATGCCGGGCGCGACCCCGAAGGTGGGGGGACATTCGGCGGCATCCAGCACGCCCAGCCGGCCGCTGGTGCCCGCCCCCATGTAGAACAGCCGGCCGCCCTGCTCGAACGCCTCTGCCGCCCAGTGCGCCGCCTGGGCGATCTGGGGCAGCTTTTTGGCGATGGCCAAAGGCACCCGTGCGTCCTCCTCGTTCATGGTGGTGACGATCTCCAGTTCGGACATGGTGTCCAGCTGCATGGTGCGCGGGTTGCGCTTTTCAGTCGTCATTCCGGTCAAATTCAATTCCATAGTTCATTTGCCCGCCTTTCTGCTGTGGGTTTTGGGGTGGAATCTTTAACACCCCGTATTATAGCTTTGTGAAAACAAAATGTCCACATTTTTGCAAAACTGTGGTATAATGTTTCACTGTGGAGCCATTTTTGAAAAGAAACGTCCAATCCAAGAAAACTTTTGTGCAAAACAGCCAGATATGGGCAGCTTTGCCCCGTCAGGAGGTACCCTATGAAAAACGCCTTGCTCCGTCTGCGGGAGGCCTGCTCCTCTCTCAGCGCAGCCGAACAGCAGATCGCCCGCTTTATCATTGAAAACCCCGAAGAAGCCACCCTGCTCACCGTCCGTCAGCTGGCCCAGCACACTTTTACCTCGCCTTCCAGCGTGGTGCGGGTCTGCCGGTCGGTGGGGTTCGACGGCTACAAGGAGCTCCGCCGCGCTCTGGTGGGCGAGCTGGCCGCCCTGGGCGACAAGGGCCGCCATCCCGAGGCGGAGCTGTCCCCTACCGACAGCGTGCGGGAGATCGTGGACAAGGTCACCCGCAAAAACATTCAGTCTTTGTCCGACTCGCAGCTGCTGCTCTCCCCCGAGACCGTGGAGGAATGCGCCCATCTGCTGGACCGGAGCCGGTGCGTTCTGCTGTTTGGGCTGGGCTCTTCCCTGCTTGTAGCCCATGACGCCTATCTGAAATTTCTGCGCCTTGACAAACCCTGCATGGTCACCGACGACTGGCACGCCCAGCTGCTCTCCGCCCGCAACGCTGCCCCTGACTATCTGGGGATCGTTTTTTCCTATTCCGGTCAGACGGTGGAGATGATCCAGTGCATGGAAGCCCTGAAGGAAAACGGCGTGCCCATCATCGCCATCACCCGCTACTCGCCTTCCCGGGTAGCCGAACTGGCCGACTACAAGCTGTACATCGCGGCCAACGAGAGCCTGTTCCGCAACGGAGCGATGTCCTCGCGCATCGCCCAGCTCAACGTGGTGGACATTCTGTACACCGCCTACGCCAGCCTCCACTACGAGGACACGCTGCGGGCCCTTACCCGCACCCATATCTACAAGCCCGGGGAACAGGAGGAAAGCACGCCGTAAAGGCCGAAATTTCAGTATATTTTCATAAATTGTGCATACAACGTAATCTCTTTATGGCAAAATACGCCAAAAATCCACACTGTTTTTTCAATTTTACACAGACGAAGAAAACTTGTGCCATGTTTTTCCCGTTTTGTTGACAAGTACGTTTCGCCGCTGTACAGTGTTGCCATAAAGCCCGCCGCAGCTTTGACGCTGCGCAGGCATCGTCGCAATTTGCCATTTGTATGGAAGGAAGGGATGATCGTATGAAAAAGATCTCACGCCGTGGTTTCCTCAAGGGTTCTGCTCTGGCTGGCGCAGCCGCTCTGGCAGGCAGCGCAGTCCTGCCCGCCGCTGCTGCCGCGCCGGCCAGCAGCTCCGCCAGTTCTTCCTCTGCCGCTGCAGAAGAAGAAAACAGCCTGTTTGCGAATGTTTCTGTCACCGAGGCCGCTCTGCCGTCCGCCGGCTGGCAGGCTGACCCCACTTTCCCCGATTGGGCCGGCTATGTGGATGACACACTTGCCCTGAATGGTATGTACGCCTTCTTTGGCTACAGCGGACAGGGTACGCTTTATATCTCCCCTTCCGACGGTGTCACCGACTTTGCGCTGTTCCTCAACAATCACAGCATCCGCACCAGCCGGATGACCGGCGGCCATACCTGGGCTGTCGATGTCTCAGCGCTCACGGTCAACGGATCAAATACGCTGCAGCTCAGCTGTATCCGCCCCGCCGGCCAGACGGTGCAGGTTCATATTCCCTACCCCGTCGTCATCCAGGGCAAGCCGTCGGATGTCGGCCTCGATGCCGCCGTGCTGGATGCCATCGACGAAATCGTTGCATCGGATGTCGAGCACGGTTTTACCAGCGCCCAGCTTGCCATCGTGAAAGATGGGCGGATGGTCTATCAGAACGCTTGGGGCACTGTGAACGCCTACAATCCAGACGGGACGCCCAAAACCGACAGCCCGGCTGTGACCAACAACACCCTGTACGATCTGGCGTCAAACACCAAAATGTACTCGGTCAACTATGCGCTGCAATACCTTGTGACCAATGGTCAAGCCGATCTGGATGCCCGCATCGTGGATATTTTAGGAAGCGCTTTTGTAGACGATACCATCGACATCACCTACAACGGCTATGAAAATCCCGGCCTGGCCACCGTCAAAACTTGGAAAGCCTCGCTGACCATCCGGGATATCCTCCGCCACCAGGCCGGCTTCCCCGCCGACCCTCAGTATCACAACGACGCCTTTGACCAGTGCTCGCAGACGGCGGCCCCCGGTGTTCCCAACCTGCTTTATGCCGGCGCCGGCGGGGACGATGCCACCCGCCAAAACACCTTGCAGGCCATTTTCAAGACTCCGCTGATGTATGAACCCGGCACCAAAACGCTTTACTCAGACGTCGATTATATGCTGCTCGATTTTGTGATCGAGCAGCTCACCGGTTCGCGTCTGGACGACTATCTTGCCCAGGTCTTTTGGCAGCCGATGGGCCTGACCCACATCACCTATCAGCCCCTGCAGCACGGTTTCAGCCCCAATGACTGCGCAGCCACCGAGCTGAACGGCAACACCCGGGACGGCGCTGTTTCCTTTACCGGCATCCGCACCTACACGTTGCAAGGCGAAGTGCACGACGAAAAGGCATACTATGCCATGGGCGGCGTATCCGGCCATGCCGGCCTGTTTGCCAATGCTTCCGACCTGGCGGTGCTGGCTTCGGTCATGCTGTCGGGCGGCTATGGCAGCCATCGGTTTTTCAGCCGCAATGTGCTGGATACTTTCACCGCCCCCAAGATCGAATCCGCTGCCAACTGGGGTTTGGGCTGGTGGCGTGAGGCCGACTTGGCCCGCCCCTGGTATTTTGGCACACAGTCCTCCTCCGGCACATTTGGCCATCAGGGCTGGACCGGCACCCTTTCTCTGATTGACCCTGCCGAGCGGCTGGTCATCGTCTACTTGACCAATAAGATCAACTCTCCTGTGACCGACCCCGCAGCCAACCCCAACCAGTTCAACGGCAACTGGTATACCGCCTCGACGCTCGGCTTTGTGGCCCAGCTGTTTTATCAGGGATTGAAGAACCGCGCTGCCTCCCCGCGTGCAGTCCTTGACGCGCTGCTGGCCGACATGACCGCCGAGCACTTCAAACTGGTCGATCGTCAGGATGGCCCTCTGACCGCTTCACATCCGCTCGTCCAATCCGCCTATGCCATGCTCGAAGTTCTGGCAAGCCGGGCTGAACATCCCTTCCACTTTACCGCCCTGCAGTATGCACAGGAAGCGTGCGACCTGCTCGACCCCGTCCGCGATGCGGACGAACTTGACGCAATGCGAGCCCGTCTCTAAAGTTTCCGCGTGATCCTCCCCTTTTGCATAATCCGCGCGCACCAACCAAAAGAGCCCGGCGTCCTTTTTGGAGACGCCGGGCTCTCGCATGCTGTATCCTTGATTTTTATAGCTAAGTGTTTGCGGCCGTACTATACTTAGAGCAACAGAGAGGATACGAACAGCCCATGGAATGTTTATGAAAGCTGTGCCAGCATCTGGTGTGCACCCCGTCAAGAGGACAACGAAATAAATCAACAAAAAATATCTCAATCTGCCTTCAAATAACGATCATGCTTTTCCATCGGTGTCAAAACGCCAAGGTTACGCTGGAGACGTTTCGTGTTGTAGTAATGGATATAACTGCGAATCATTTTCACCAGTTCAGTACGATTCGTGAAACGCTTTCCATAATAACGCTCTCGCTTCAAGATGCCCCAAAATCCTTCCATAGGGCCATTGTCAATGCAGCGGCCAACACGAGACATACTTTGTATCATGCCAGCATTGACCAACCGCTGGTAGAAGTATCGGTTGGTATATTGAAATCCACGGTCACTGTGGAAGATAGGATGCGCATCAGGATTTCTCTGGACTGCCTTTGCAAAAGTGTCGAACACAAGTTTGTTGTCGTTTGTATCCCGAATCGCAAAGGCAACAATACGTCTGTCATATAAGTCAAGGATAGCGCTCAGATAAACTTTCTTAACTCTGGGACCTTCGTAATACTTGAATTCCGTCACATCTGTCAGCCACTTTTCGTTTGGCTTTTCTGCATGAAATTCCCGGTTCAAAATGTTTTCAGAGTAATGCTGTGGTGTCCTCGCATGTCTGGTGCAGCCTACCGGATGAAACTTAACGGTTGACTGGATTCCAAGACTGCGGCAGATTCGCAGAATGCGTTTGTCGTTGCTGTGGACATTGTGAAAGCGTTCCAGATCATCGTGGATCCGGCGATACCCTTTATCCGGGCTGTCCATGTGAATTTTTTCGATCAGCGAAGCAATATGCTTGTTTTCCTGAAACCTCTGGCTGGAACTCCCCGACTTCCATTTATAATAGGCAGAAGGAGACACCGACAAGCAGCGGCAGGCTTCCCGAACGGAACCAAGATTGTCTGCCGTGCAGATGCGAATAGCTTCGTACTGCCGTTCCTGATGAAACTGTCTCAGCGATTCCCCCTTTCCAGTTCTTCCACTTTTTTTCGCAGTTCACATTCCAGTTTCAGCAGATGGTTTTCATGTTCCAGTTCTGCGATACGCTTTTCAAGTTCTTCTTCCTTGGAACGAGGCGTTTGAGAGATCTTCCGCTCTCCACGCCGGTCTTCCAGACCTGCTATCCCCAATTTACGGTATTTTCGTACCCACTCATAGACCTGCCGATAAGAGAATCCTCTTTCTCTTGCAATTTGTTCGTAAGGCTTTCCGGCTTCTGTATATTCTTTTACGGCAGCAAGACGCTCATCGATCGTAGATTTTCGTTTTGTCATAAAGAAACCTCCTGAGTCTTTCTTGGAATCTTTATGACCATTATACGACTTTACCCATCGATTGACCAAGTCAGGACTACGAAGATGGTATTTTTCGCAGAGCGTTTGGAGGCTGCCTTTCCCATTCAGATAATCCTTTACGACTTTTTTCTTGATTTCCTCGCTATAAGTCCTCTTGGCATTTGAAGATGCAAATGCTGCAGGCCCATCCATTTTGTACAAGCTGATCCACTTTCGCATTGCAGTGGAAGAAACACCTGCTCGTCTGGCAGCCTCCCGTCCTCGCATTCGTCCTGCAAGGCATTCCTCAATGAGCCAGATTCTAAACTCTGGATCAATCTCTTTTCGTTTGCTCATTTTAATCCTTTCCCTATTTCAGTGTCTCTGTTATAGGGAGCATATCATAAAACGGCGACGATTTGAACATTTCCCTAAAAAATCTTTTGAACGACACCTACTGCCGCGATATTTCCGTCAAGAACCGCAGCGCACTTTTGAGCAAGCGCAAAAGCGGCGAATATGTGGGGGCCTGCCCGGTGTATGGATACCGGAAAGACCCTGAAAATAAAAACCGGCTGGTGGTTGACGAGGATGCAGCGCGGGTCGTACAGGATATTTTCCGCCGCCGCATTGACGGAGCCAGCGCCAAACGGATCGCGGATGAATTGAACCGCTTGGGCGTTCCATCCCCATTGGCGTATAAGATCAGCCGGGGCCTGCCCCACCCGAAAAAAGTGTATGCGGACAGCCAGAACGCTAAATGGTCAGCCCATGCCGTCCTCCGCATCTTGCAGGACGAAACCTATACCGGCGTCCTGCTACAAGGCAAGCAAAGCACCCATAACCATAAAATCAAAGACCTCATCCAGAAGCCCACTGAAGAATGGATACGCACGGAAAACGCTCATGCGCCGATTATCCGCAGGCAGGATTTTGAACTGGTGCAGAAGATTATGGGGCTGGATACCCGGACGGCGCCGGATGGGGATGCGGTTTATCTGTTCTCCGGCATCCTGATCTGCCGCTCCTGCGGGGGCCGCATGACGCGCAAGACGAATACCGTCAAAGGGAAAAAGTACATTTACTACCACTGTCCGACCGGCAAGCGGAACGGCTGCAAAACCCCCGTGATGGTGCGCGAAGATGAATTGATTACCTGCGTCACGGAAAGCCTGCAAGCATATATCCGCAACGTGGTATCGCTGGAAAAGCTGCTTGACAGCATCAATGAGGAGCAAATCAACCGGGAACTGATTGTCGGCTTTAAGTCGCAGATTGCAGAAAATGAGGTGCAGCTTGAAAAGGCAATGCAGTTTAAGGCAGCATTGTACGAAAACTTTGTAAGCGGTTTTCTGGACAAAAAAGAATACCGCGACCTGAAGAACCAGTATGCTGTCCAGATTGAACAGCGGCGGGAGGCAATCAGCCGGCTGCGGCAGGAAATGGAACTGGCCAGCGTCAATACCAGTGACCGCCTGCGCTGGATACAGCATTTCAAGGAATTTTCCTCCATGACGGTACTGGACAGGCGGGCGGTAATTGCGTTGATCCAGTCCATCCGTGTAGATGGGAAAAACGACCTGAACATCACATTCCGCTACCAGCTTGAATACCAGCAGGTAAAGGCAAAGCTGGAAAACGCAAAGGAGGCGGTATAATATGGCACGAAAGAGCAGAAAAAATCCTGCGGTGCAGGAAAAAACCGCCCATGCGGAAATGAAAGTCTGGAAAGCGGCGCTCTATATCCGTTTATCGGTAGAATTTAACGGCAGGCGTGGTGATTCGCTGGAAACCCAGCAGCAAATTATGGAAGCCTACCTTGCCCTTTGCCCGGACATTGAGATTACGGCGGTCTACACAGACAACGGCACAACTGGCCGCACCTTTGAGCGCGAAGCGTTCCAGCAGATGCTGGATGATGTGGAACGCGGCAAAATCAACTGCATTGTTGTCAAAGACCTGTCGCGGCTGGGTCGCAACGCCATTGACAGCGGATATTATATCGAAAAATATTTTCCGCTGCATCAGGTCCGGTTTATCGCGGTCAACGACCAGTATGACAGCGAGAATAAGGAAAACAGCGGCAATCATCTGATTGTGCCGCTGAAAAATATGATAAACGAGGCATACGCCGCCGACATCAGCAAAAAGGTAAAAGCCCAGCAGCGGCAGGCCATGCAGGACGGCGCTTTCGTCGGTTCGCGCCCGCCCTACGGGTATAAAAAAGCCCCTGATAACTGCCACAAGCTACTTGTCAACGAAGATACCGCCCCTGTCGTCCGGCAAATCTTCCAATGGACAACAGACGGCGTATCCCTGAATGATGTAGTAAAGCGGCTGAATGGAAACGGCTATCCCTCGCCCGGCCATTACCTGATGCAGACAGGGGTGATTACCAATAAACGGCTGGCTGGCAGCGGCAAATGGCAGACGTGGACGGTTTCCAAGATTTTAGCGGACGAGGTTTACACCGGCGATATGGTGCAGGGGAAAACCAAGACCGTTGGACACCGGCAGATTCCCACCGACCGTTCTGAATGGATCATCGTGCGTGGAACACATGAGCCGCTGATTACGCGGGAACTCTTTGATAAGGCACAGGCCGTCAGGGAGAACGCGGCAGCGAAGTACAGCCAGATGGAAAAGGTTCCCTACACGGAAAATATTCTTCGGGGCCGGATTTTCTGCGGACGCTGCGGAAAGAACCTGCACCGCCAGAGATCGCGGGGAATCTATTCCTACCGCTGTATCGCCAATGACAGGATGGGGATCAAATACTGCGCCGGCGGCATCACCTACCTGTCAGAAGCACAGCTATTTGACGCCATATTGACCATTACCCGCAAACACGCCGAGGTTGTGATTGGAACCCATCTCCGCACCGCCAAGTATGTGAAATTCCGGCGCGGCGAATACCAGAGTGTCCTGTGTCCTTATGGCTATCAGAAAAGCGCAAACGGGCGCATGGAACCAGACGAGGAAACGGCACCCAATGTACGGCTTATCTTTGAACTGGCCGCGCGTGGCTGTACTTCCACTGAAATCATCCGGAAACTGTATGCGCGGCACATCCCGACGCCGGGCGAATATAAGGCGTCCAAAGGCCGGGAGATACACGACATTTCCCGGACGCATCAGATTTGGCAGAGATCGACCATTCGTAACATCCTGCATGATGAACGCTATACCGGCACCTACATCATGGGCAGGCATCAGGTGGTTGAAGTGGGCAGTACACGGGTGCGGAGCCGCGATGAAAGCGAGTGGATCAAGATACCTGACCACCATCCGGCAATCATCAGCAAAGAGCAGTTTCGGCGGGTGCAGGAATTAAATCCCCGGGAAATCTGCATCAAGAAAAATGTCCATCTCTACCCGCTGCGCGGAAAAGTCTTTTGCGGATGCTGCGGACACGCAATGCCCCGCGCTGCTACGAAAAATCATGCGTTTGCCTGCAAGCATACCGAAGTGAATCCAGCCGCCGCCTGCCACGGGCTGCGGATTACGGAAAAGGATTTGGAAACGCTTCTTTTTGAAATCATATCCAAGCAGGCACAGGTGATTTTGAACGTGGAGAATCTGGCGAATGCCAGCCTGCTGGATATGAAAACCCAACAGCAGGCAGAATACGGAAAGCGCGTGGAAAGCTGCCTTGACCAGAAACGGCTGCTGTACGAACAGGTTCTATTGAAAGAGATCAGCATGGAAGAATATATGGAAGAATATAAAGCGCGGAAAGCCGCCGTGGATACGGAACTGGATCGGCTACGACAAGTCCACAACGCGCTTACTACTGAAATCTCACAAGCGAAAATGGACGCAAAAACAAAAAGCGCCCGACTGGAACTGGCGCAGGAAATCACAACCGCTGACAGCCTGACTGATTCACTGGCGGATATGCTGATTGAACGTGTAAATATCTACCCCGGCAATCAGGTGGATATTGTTTGGAAAATGAAAGATTTTTGCATGGAATAAGATAGGCAGACCTCTGAAAATTTCTGCGGATTTTTTGAAAAATCTTTTGTCTTGTGCTTGACATACGGGTGGCGCAGAGCGTGCGGATGCACCCGACGCACAGCGGCCCGGCGCAGATACCCCCGGATGCTCTTGCGGTAGCAGCGCGGTTCCACAAGCCGCTCAGCGTTGCCTGAGAGAAACCAAGTGTCCGGGCTGGCGCTGCCCCGCAGTTTGCGCAGAAGGGCAGCCAAATCATGCGGGATGGGAATTTCCCGGCCCGAACTCTTGGTTTTAGGCGTCTGGACAACGATTTTTGGTAAGCGCCTCACGAAACAGCGTACTTGTCAAACCCGGTCTCCAAGTGAGAGAAT
>ERZ1643250.299-NODE-299-length-57475-cov-47.924869_pt1 | contig 57475 bp, 99 predicted proteins | sample MGYA00579262_ERZ1643250 | MGnify/ENA primary metagenome ERZ1643250 (study PRJEB29033, sample SAMEA4952265) | chicken gut metagenome | biome: Broiler Chicken; feature: Gastrointestinal Tract; material: Caecum | place: Ireland | collected 2018 | study: Broiler...
ATAAAAATATTAATATATTAGAACTTGTTCAAAAGTGCTAATAATAGAAAATAAATTTTTTTATTCAACCGTTCCTACGATCTGAATTACTTCATCTGGAAGCGGAAGTCTTGGCGCATTGGTGTCCTTATAATACGTAGAAGCGGTCCAAGACGGAGCAGACACATCTGTTACCGGAACATAAGTATTTCCAGATTTTGTATAATAATCTTTCCAGTTTGTACTCCAATCGTCTGGTTCAGAATCTGTGACTGTCGGATCTCCACCGAAGAGGATGCCTTCCAGTTTTTCCAGTTTTGCAGATGGGCATTTTCGAGAATCAACTTCTAAAGTCGCGGTCGGTTTATGACCTGTTACATTTACCGGAGTTGTATCAAACTCCCAGGAGAATGTAGTTGCCTCTGGGCTGTCGTTTACCGTATCCCTTGTTTTCTCAGACGGAGATGCTGTTGCACCGTAAACAAGATGCAGCTTGTAACCATCTTCGCTGGATGTGTCGTTTCCGATCTGCGTACGATAAACGAATCCAAACGGTGTTCTTGACTGCTGTCCAATATATATACCGTTTGCTACAGATACATTGCCATCGCACTGGTTAAACTCTTCCGGATAGGTATATGCCTCAATCGTTCCCCCAAATGTTTCTGCAGAACGAAGGGAACCGTATTTAATATTGTCCGCATACAGATCTGTCGCTTCTGCTCCTTCCGGAGACTCTGTTACATTTGTAAGGCCGTTCCACGGCACTCCCTTCGGATAAAGTCCTGTGTTAGCCTGGGGATAGAGCACACCGTGATCCAATCCCGTTTCGTAATACCGTTGACCGATTTTGTCCCATTCGATTTTCATGATGTTTCCTCCTTACCAATAAAGTGTTACTACATAATGTTCTAAGTTATCGGATTTATATGAACGTTCAAAAGAACAGTAAGGCAGTTCCATAATCTTGTCTATCGCCGGATTATCCGGCAGATAATCGATTAGGGTAATCTGGTAACGATTCTTCATAATATATCCAATATTATCTGCAGAACGACGCTCCTTGTCGTCTAACATATAAATAAAACACGGATAACTTAATTTTAAACTCTCGGGGGGTTCATAGTAGACATGATTATTGCCCAGGATCTCGGTTAGCTTCTTCTGAAGACTCAAGCGTGACGCCACTATAAACACCCCCTAACGTCAAGATAATTCTAGGCTCCTGAATCTCGGCGTTCGTAATTTTCCATACACCGCCAAGTTTTGGCATTCGAAACTTCAAATATTTCATCTCATAGATATGCTCTTTTGCATAAGGATTCGCGACAATGCTAATCTGATTCGAGATGTTAATATTATCGTTGATGCTATCGGGATTCTCTTCCCGTTTCACATTGTTTCGAAGAAGATCTCCACGATAGGAACGTTCTTTTGGAATCGAGACATTAAGCCCCGGCTCCTTCTCTTCAGTTACTAGAAACCCGATTATCCCAACAAATTTTCCCATTTTGAATTTTCTCCTTAATCAGCGGAATACTCTTTGGAATTCAGAACTACTGCTGAAGAAGCGCTTGCTGAAATCGCAGTAGCGATCGTAAGCGACGCATGTGTAGACTCATCTGAGAAAAAGATCGGTGTGTAGAAATCATCATTGTATTTGATGATCACACCCTTCTTCAGAAGTTCCAGCAGCGTATCCTGGTCTACTTTATCATTCTCTGTCATTTTGCTTGTTGTATGCACGAAATTATCAGAAGTCTTTCCGTAAAGAATAACGCTCTTTACGTACTTCTCCTCCGAGTCAGCATAGATGACGTCATAGCCTCTATAGTCCATCATAACTTACGTTCTCCTTTCTTTAACCCTGTGTCTTCATTTCAAATGCCATTGCTGAATACGGTACTGTAAGCGCACCAGAGCAACGTGTTTCGATCAGGTATTTCTGTGCATTGTAATCGATATCGAAATCGTCAAACATGTTGACAGATCCGCCACGATCAGCACCAACATTGTAATCGTTCAGGTTCAGCATTACGCCAACCAGCGGATTACTGTTCTTACCGTTCACACCTTCCATTACCGGAACTGTGACGATCTTTCTCGCACGCAGTTTCCGAGCAAGCGCAGCTTCGTCTGCATAAAGATCACGTCCCATCTCATCTGTAAGCAGAAGCATGTCTGTCAGCATATCTTCTGTTGTAAACAGGATCGGGTTCCCAGAACCTTTGTAAAGCTTTCTTGTCTTAATGACCGTACGAATGAATTCTTTCGCCTTGTCGTCATCTGTTGCAGAAGATGCAACTGTAACGTCTACATGTACTGTGAAGAGATCCGCATCCTTTGCAATCGGGCGGATACAGTTCTCATCGATCTTGTCGTCACTGGATGCAAGTCTTCCATCACCGATCAGGATGGCTCTTGCAAGCTCCTCATCCAACATCATACGCATCTCTGTCTTCAGCCAAGCTACGATATCGAAATCCGTAATATCAATGATGTCATCACGATCCATCTTCTGTTTCTTATAAACAGTCGTCGGACCCGTGGAACGTTTCAACAGGCTGAAGAACTCTTCCTTCTTCATCTTGCCTTTAATGTAACCCTTTGCCCTTGCATCATCTTCCGTGATGTCTGCAAACATAGATTTTACTTTTGAGAACGGGGTGTGATGTACTCCGTTCATAATCTCTCTTACCCATGCCTGATCTCTCTGGATAAACGTCGGCACATTTGTAAGATTTTTGTCATCCGGGAACAGGTAATCCACCTGATCAATTCCGTGATTCAGGACAGATTCTTTCAAGCTTCCATAACGTTTGGCATCTCTAAAAATCTGACCAATCTCTTCAAATTCTACTGCAGTTCCATCGGAGTGCATCAGAACACCACCGATTTCACCTTTGTTCTGCGTGTCAAACACGTTCTGTTTCATTTCTTCGTTACCTCCTGTTGTTTTATCATCTTCTTCGGACTCTGCTTCTTCTTTTCCCGCTAAAGATGCAGATCCTACCGCTGCATAGAATACTCTCTGCTGCTCTTCGTTCATAGAATCAATCACATCCTGAACTGTACGGGGTTCTTCATCGTTAGTTGAGGAATCGCCCTCTACTGTTGACGCATCATTATCTCCTTCCGCATGATAGAGAGAAATGTTTTCTCCGGTATAGATAACAGCTTCATCCCCATCCTCATCACTGTGAGTCATTACATTCTCAATGTATGCACCTGGGTTTGCGCCAGCAAGCACGAGACTTACCTCTCGGATGATTCCGTGCATTACCTGAGATCCAACTTGTTTCAGTTTATTTGCACAAATAGAAAGGGCATTTACATCGCCATGCTCGACTAAAGCCTTTCCGATCTTGCCGTTTTCCGTATCATTGAATGTACAATACGCATAGACGCCATCTTCTCGATTTTCAAGATCTGCGTGCCCTAACACTTCGGTTACGTCCCCATGGCGATGATTCCATACCAGTGGAACTCGTTTTCCGTCGTCGTCTTTGAATGCATCTTTCATGATAATACGGCCATCCGAACATTTCAGATTTGCTCGTGTGGCGTAACCACTGAAATCGTACTTATCCATTTTGAATTTCTTCCTCCTTCTTTGTTTCTATTTCTGTTGTCGTCTGCTCATCCGGCAGGCGAAGATTACTATTCCTTAACTCATCTGCCTTCGGATCGCTTGATGGTTTTAGTCCAACTTTTTGGCGAATCTCGTTTGAGGTCATGATTTCATTCCTTGTGAATTTATCTGCAATTTCAGCCATGTCATTAACCGGAACCAATCGGAACGGATCCCGGAAGAATAGAATTGTCTGATTCTGTGACATTGCTGTTTTGGATAGGAACTTTCGTTTCATCTCATCGATAATTGCAGAAGCGATTGGCTCTACCGTTCGTGTAAAGTAGTTTTGCATCGTCTTTTCGTCTGCAGTCCCGTCTAAGATCCCTTGTGTAATATTAAGCTGACTGAACAGTTGTTCTGTGAAGTATTCAATCTGCTTCATGAGATGGTTTTCTAAAGAACGATTCAACTGTGTGATTCGTTCCGAGCTATCAATATACGCCACTCCATACTGAGAATTGGTTAACTGCTCCTCCATCTCTTTTCGACGTTCCTCGGCTAGCTTCTTTCGATTCTGGCCTTTTACCACATATGGAAGCTGAATGATCAAATCAATGTTTCCAGCAGCGTTGTAGTCATCTGTTGCATCCAAAAGGGATAACTTATGGGTCAGACGCTGCGCGGTTGAGTTTGGCTCGTTCATAACTGAATAGAACGGATTCTCTGGAAGTCCAACCTGACTCTTTGGAAGAGTGATCTCTTTTTTAATCCCGTCTCGATCATCATACAGACGAACACGAACATCTCTTGGATACCATGTAACGACTTTTCCGGTTCTCATGGTATAAATGTCCTTGGATCCCAATTGCTGGATGCTTGGATCTTTCTCCGTATCTACTGGAACAATTGCAGCACAACCCTCGTCCATCATAGACATGGCGATGTCCTGTACGAATGCCCGACCCGTTTGGTCAATATTAGCCTCCAGATTCAAACATCGATTTAATCCGCTATCGATCACGTCCATGAATCTTCCATCGTCATCCGTTCTACAATGCTGAATGGTTAACGATGCTACATCTAGAGCGATTCGATTGTAAACGGATGTCACAATGCTTCGTTCGTTTCCTCTGCTGAACCTTGGACGGTCCGGACGAAAGGAATAGCCAGGGCCTCGATCATAATTGTATGTCGGATCCCGATTCATAAAAGCATTGAATGCATGCTTAATTCTCCTTGTCAATTCCATTTTGAATTTTTCTCCTTATCAATCATCGAAGCCAAACAAGTTATTCAGCCAGTTGATTCCTTTATTAATAGCTCGTTCAATTTTTCCAACATTTCGAACGGTTTTGGTTTTGCGAGTGCTCAGATTCGCAGCGGTCGTACTCTCGAATGTGCTGCTAAGCCAGTCATCCACATCTCTCTCTTCGTAGGTATCACCGCTAACTGTCTGATAAGTTCCGTCAGGCTGACTAAAATAGAATTTTCCATCTCGAATCATGATTTCTGTATCATCTGTTACTGTAAGAGATCCTTCACCTTCTCCAGCAACTCTCTTTCCATTCGGAACACCATCATTATACCCCCATTTCATGCCTTTCTTTCCAGAATGTAAAAGTTCGTTAACATCTAGATTCATCTTTACTACCTACCTTTCCTTCCGCCTTTCTTCTTTCCGCCTTTACCTTTGCATGCCATGTATACTCACCGCCTTATTCAAATGCATCTTTATTATTCTTATAGGCTACTAACCCGTCCATCATAGCAGCTACTGCATCAATTTTTGCATCGTGCCGCTTCTTTAATAGTTTTCGATTTCCGTTCGTATCCTCAGATACAATACAGTTCCCCATAGCAAAGCTCATGAGAGACTCGTCAAATAAAAGTCGATTGGTTGAAGCCATGGACTTTAATTCTCCTAACGGGATGGATTCGGTTCTCGCACCCTGAATCACTTTTTCTACTCCAAATTGCCCATTTTCCATTTCCCATCTTGCGACAAACGCTTTCGCACCGTATGGGTCATAACCGAATGCCCGAACATCATATTCTTTATTCTGGATATGTTGATCTAAGTCCTCATATACTTCCATCATATCAAGCATTGCCCCTTCCATTACGATCAGACTTCCTTCGTTCATAAAATCGTCATATTTTTGACGCATAGCTAAAGGCAAGCGATCTAATGTAACTGAAGTAATGTAGTTCCTTGTTTTAATTCCAAAACAATCCTTTGCTAATGGGAATAGAAACGTAAAGGAACAGAAGTCATCTCCCTGAGATAAGTCTGCTCCCATCGCGCAAGGCATTCCCCAATAGTCTCGATGACGATGAGTTTTGGTTTCTTCGTAAGTAAAAAAGTAGGTGTAACCCTCCATCGGTATTCCAAATCGTTTTGCCAGAATATCGTTACGGGTGGATGGAGCGTTTTCCATACGCTCCACATCTAAGTGATAAGTTTCGTATGTGACTGTTTTATCTAGATTCGGGTTAGCTTTCAACCAAGTTTCCGGATAAGCTACTTCCTTTACATCGTCCAAGCGATAATACCAAATGGAAACATGAGGGTTGTAATATTCCCCTTTTAAGATCTTCATCAATTCCATTTTGATTGTATCGCCGCTTCCATTACGAACGGTTCCTTCCGAACTAGTTGCAACAATTAAGTAGTCATCATTTTTGGAAGCGCCTTGCTCAATTGCACCAACAACATCCTCTCGGACATCTCCAGAAAGCCACTCATCTACGGTGGCGATTTTGCATCGTAATCCCTGGAGCTTGTCAATCGTCATTGGACGAACTTCTAATAGAGATCCGGTTAAAAAATTCTCGATCCCTTTCTTAGTTGATGCTAATTTGGTTCTCTTTGCTTTGGATCCTGTAGTGTTTTGTAACGATCCATCTGTTAGGAACTGAAATAGCGGTCCTCTTGATCTAGTAATAGATGTTCGAATCGGTGACATAACCTCTTCTGCCAATTTCATTGTTGGGGCAGTAGTGATCTGATGAGTAGTCGACACATCCACATTCAAGAAATAGTTCTGAATGCAAGAAGAATACATCGATTTTGCAGCACCTCTAGCCACAATTAAGTATTGCTTATTTACCAGTCGCTTCTTTATGGTTTTTCGGACATAATGTCCTCCATGACCATCTACATTTGGTTCAAACACGCTTCGAGTATCGAAATAATACCATCCAAAGATCTGCTCTGCCCAAAGTTTAAAAGAATCCAGTAAATGTAAATCCTCTCCATCAGTTAGAGTTAATTCTTCCTCGCAAAAATCAATAAAACCATTAATAGCTTCATCGTCGTAATAAAAAGCAGGGTTTTCAATTAGCTCATCGATTCGGTTCATCTCCATAGAGACTTCCTTATTGACTGGTATTTCCCCTCGCATAACTGCTTCTCGAAACATGCCATAATAAATAGGGGTCGCAGTATTCGACAAAGACATAAAAACCCTACTTTCTTTTATTATTTGCAAATACCATTTTGTCGCCTTCAAATTTGAACGCCTTGTTGGTAAATTCGGCTAGTTTCGAACGAACAACCTGTCGTCCGATTTCTTCTGCAGCAGGAAGGAATACATTTTTCACTGCTCGATCTTTGATCTCATTTGTAAAACTTTTTCCTTCTTTAACCTGCTTCGTATTGTTATCGGCTTCTTCAGAAATCAATTGTTTATATTGCTTTTCTAGATTTAAACGATTAATTCTGGTTCGAAGTTCAGCATCGCTTAATTCACTAATGGAACGTGAGCGATTAGAACTTGAAGATGGGGCTGATTTTTCTTTAGGTGATTGCTCACCTTCGTTATATCGCTTTTTTCCGGTTGCCGTTAAAGAACCGTCTTTATTTTGGTAACGCCGAATTCCCCATTTCATGCCTTTAATGCCGAAATGGCATAATGAATTACTCACATTATATCACCTCCTATAGTTCTCTCACACGGCCCATGTCAATTAATTTTTGAGTTAATGACTCATTGGAAAATGGAAATTCAAAATTCGGTTCAATCGCATATGTATATGTGGTATCGATTAAAACGCCTTTCGGATACACCCCTGGGGGTACAATAATATAACCCGGGGATATCTGCAAATCGTCGATAGAGCGAACAGAAAGAGTTCCTAGAATTACTGCTCCACTACTGTCGTGCGCTTGAGTCCCTTCGATTAAACTGTCTGGATCAACTGTATCGGATGTTAAATCGAGTCGCACAATCCCATTTACAATGACTTTATTTACATGTTCTGCCATGAATTATCATCCTCCTATGTGTTAGCCGATAGTTAAGGTGAGTCCTCCATTATCCCCCGCCGTCTCTTTGACGGGAATCGCCTTTACGGTAACCTGAGCTAAGTAATTGTACCCGGATCCTGTATCCGGACTAATAACCTGTTCAGAAAAAGTCGGTGTCACTGTTTTACTCTGTGCCTTAGCGCCTTCTGTTCCGGACATCTCTCCTTCTACACCAAGAATCGTAATGCCTTCTCGAATGTTTTCCGGAATAAGTTTAGCTTTTTCTGTTGAATCGATTCCGACTGTTCCGGCGCCGTCATGGTATCCCATAGGAATCGTATACGGCGTATTTACGCTCGTAATATTTCCAGTAACCGATCCTTTATTGGGCATAGTACCAGTTAGTTTATTTCCTTTTGCATATGCAGTTTTTTCCTGCAAAATCTCCGGAGCAGTTGCGTTAGCATCCCGTGTATTTGCATCAAATGTACAAGTACCTTCAATTGGTGCACCTGATTTATCGTGAGCTGTATATCCACTCAAAAGATGAGCAGGATCAACAGTATCACTCGTCAGATCCATCTTGGTCTGTCCATTTACGATAACCTTGTTAATGTGTTGTGTAGCCATAGTAAAATATCCTTTCTATTAAATAATTAGTGTCTTTCCGTTACTTGAATTCGAAACTTCATTTACCGAAATCGGTTGAATCAGCATGTTTTCGCGCATGCTCTTCTCGTCAGTATCCAATATAATTGGTTCAAATCCTGGAGATACAACATACTCTCCTTGATAATCTGGTAGTGAACTACCAGAAATGCTTTCGATCAGTTCATCCATTTGATCTATACGCATTAATTCTGTAGTGTTTGTCTTTTCACGAATTACATTCGCTACTTCTTTAAGTTTGTCAGTAATAGCCATCTTCTATTTCACCGACTTTCTCGTCAACATATTCTTTTCCAGCGATATCCATCTGAACATCGCCTTTTAATGTTACTCCGTTTAAGGACGGCAAATTCTTAAGATCATTATAATCCATCTTTTTGTTTCCTTCTGATGCTCCAGAACCGTTTTCTTCCTCCATGTCTACCTGTGCTGCGATTCTCCACTGATCTTCCTGACGTCGTTCTTTATAAGCGTCTGTAACCATAGAACTTAGTGGAGGATCAAATATAAGACGTGCATCGATATAGATAAGTTCCTTTACGGATTCCAAATAGTAATCTTTTTCGCCTAGTAACTGTGACCATGTCTCACCTGTTCCCGCGATTTTAAACGGAGAAGTTCCTATACCTAACTGGTATAAAGTAGAAAGGGATGCGTTTATCAACACTATCAATTCTTGATCAAAGTCAGTAATATCGCTGTCGATATTTAACATACTTTTTATTGTTTTTAAAATACTCTCGTCCATAGCATATCTCCTTAACTGATACTTATTGTCTCCATGGACAAGTATCGTATGGTTTTCTTTCTTTAAAATCTTCTTGTAATAAGCTCTTATCGCCATAATGGATGGCATCATGCGTCAGTTTGGAAGTACACACCAAATACATTGGATCTAATAGGTAATCTGAGTGCAGGATAATGTCGTCTACTGTAATCGGATTCATATGATGGATGTAGATTCTTCCAATAATCTCTCGATCTTCAATTCCAAGATCACAACCTGCATCTCTTAAAATAACATCTCTCCTAATACGCTTCCATTCGTCTGACTGATAAAATTTCTGATTTAACCAACGATCGAATCCAAATGTTTCTTCTCCTATCCTACCGTTTAACTTTAAATACTCGTATCGTTCCTCAAATGTAGGAATCTGAACTAATTCATCGTAGGATTTAATAAATGTCCTCATCTTCTGGTTCCTCATAGTACCCTTGGTACCGTCTCATTGCTGAGATTGCTTTCTCATAAAGCGCTTCGCTTCTCTTTTCGGATTCGATCGATTCTGTCTGAGCCCTTAATTTCTTATTTTCTTCTCTTAAACGTTCCCTTTCGAGTTTTTCTCTCTCTGATCCCATCTTTAAAAAGTGGGTAATAACTTGCGATGAGGCTGTTCCATCCCTAAGTTGCTGTTCGGCGAGGTCCACAGCCAAGGAAATTAACTGATTCTCCCTAGCTTCGGGTGTAATGGCCGGTCGCATAGACTTGGATGGTTCTTTAGCCTTAGATCTAGCCACTTTGTTACCTCCTTACGCATGTTTCATGTGACTTTTGATAGTGTTTGGATGAACTCAAGGGACTTTTTAATAACTTTTAGGGGTATTTTTGAGGAGGCTATACCATGCCAGAATCCGCGTCGTCCGTATACCATACATAAGAAAAGGAGTGTAAAAGCCCCTCAAGCTCATCCAAACACTATCAGTAGTTTAAAACTGTTTTTTCAAATTTTACCCCCGCGGAAATATCAAAGGCCGGCGCGATTTGAGGAGGGGGTGTACATTTACAGACCCCCCCTATATGGTTATGCTCTTCTAATTCACCTTTATCAAGCGCTATCATCAACATCCATATAAATTTTCTTGTAAATATTCAAGAAATCATGCTGAATAATGCTGTCGATTGCCTGCTCCACTGCTGACTTTTCTTCTTCATCAGACAAATCATTTGGAAGATCAGCAACACGAGCCAAGTAACCACAAGTATTGTAACCTTGTTGATCATCAAACTGTTTCCATTCATCAAACTGAAGGAAAGGATTGTAAGGATTGTCGAATGTTGTAAGCATACATTGAGCAGCCATGATTAGTTTCCTCCTTTCAAATACTTTGATACAGTTGATGAAGAGATTCCAAGTTTATCAGCAATTTCTGCAATTGTATAGGATGCATTCATTGCCTTGATCTGGTTTACTTTAGCTGGGGATAGTTCTTTTGATGAACGGGGCGTCGCATACTCTCTTAACTTATCGATGTCTGTGTTATCCAGGATACGCTTCAAATAGTTCTCACTAATAGCACCAGCCTGAATAGCTTCCCATTCCTTGGGTTCGATGTTAATGTTACGGTCCCTTCGAGTAATAGACCCTACTTCCTGTCTACGTTTTGTAATAGCCTGCTGGCTTGCTTTCCGAATGTCGGATGACTTCCAATCTGGATTGGCCGCTTTCTTAGCTGCTACATCCACATTTGCTAATCTCTGAGCTGCACGCTCTTTCACACGATTCTTCTCTGCATTGTTGAGTTTACTCATAAGGGAGTCCACTTCTTTCTGATAGGTGGCCTTTGCATTCTTATCATACTCTATCTTACCAGTAGACATCATTAACTTACGAGATCGATTAGCCAGATCCTTCATACTATTCGCATAGTCGGCATAAACCAACTCCATGGGGTGCCTAGAAGCTGAAACCAGCTGGGTGGCATCATCTACTTCTAGCATCTTGGTACTTCTTTGAGTACGGGGGGTTGATTTGTACTCTATACTCCCATCTTTGCTTCTCCATCCAGTAGTGCGACCTTCTGAATCTTTGATCTTAACCGGAGTATAACGATCCACCGCATCCGCATCATCTGCACTATAGCGGATCTTCTTCCCATCTTTGGTTGTTCTTGTGAACATACGGGTATCTTTATCATAAGATGACCCGGATAGTTTATACAGATCATCTGCAGTTTTATAGATCAGAGCTCCTTCTGGTCTGGACGGATCATACCAACTCTTTCCTTTGATGTTAACCTTGGGTTCACCCTGACGTTTTGTTACAGTTTCCTGACCACTAGCCTTTGAAATAAGAGTCGATGCACCACCAGCACGAAGTCTACCATTCTTATCATACTTCAACTGATAGGTTCGACGAAGTTCTTCAATGTTATTATCTATTTCGCTCTTCTTGTAATCTAACTTGTGTTTTGCCGCGTCAATAACAACCATACTGTGCTTCACTGCACGGGCCAATTCTGAAGTAGATGCCCCAAGAATGGTCATATCGGTAATCAAATTGGAAATTTTACCCATCTCTGTTTGGGTGGCATCTTTCCCGGTCTTTGGATCCTTCATTAGCTTAATAGTTCGACCTTTATAAGTCTCTGGTCCATAAGCAACTTTTGGATCGAAGTTCTCTAACTCTTTTAGTTTCGGAGTAGAAGTAATTTTCACTCGACCCTGACGATCATGAGTTGGAATACACATCGCAGTATCACCATCAAAGTCCGCCCCTGACAAACGATCAGCAACCTTTTTATTGATTCCGATCCCATCGATTGGGTTCTTTCCCATTCTTTTCTGAGCTTCTGCATTCTTGTTGTTGACGGTAAGGATTGGAATCTCAAAAGTACCACCATGAGGATATCGAATTAACGCCAACTTCGATCCATCTTTATAGTTTGGCGCATAGACTTCAGTCTCCTTCAGACTAGGAACCGGCAAAAGAACCTGATATCTCTGTCCTGGTAAAGAAGCTGCTGCAAGATCCACCGCTGCTGCGTCACACTCATCTGCGAACTTCTGAAGCAAATGCTTCTTAATGGTCGGATTGGTCAGCTGACTAATCTCTTCAAAATCTGCAAGTTTGTCCGCTTTCGCTATGTTTAACTGTTTCTGAGCCATGTTCAAAGACTGTTTTGACAAGAATTGGGACGCCAAATGATTGCTCCATTCTCCCCAATCTCCTTCATCAGCTCTTTTATTTATGAGCCCAAGTTTCTTATTTGGATTCTTAGAACTTCCAGGGATTCGCTCCCCCGTTTTGGAATCATACCAATACTGACCGCCTTGATCGGCATCCTTAATTGCAGAGCCGAATGGATTCTCTGGGTCGTTTTTGATTTCTTTTAAAACATCCCGCATGGGAGTTCCTTTCTTCTTATTGGTATTAAACCGAACATCCACACCATCTGGAAGATCATCCGAATAAACAGCCATTCCTTTGATATAACGGTCTCCATCCACCAGGATACGAACCTGAGCATAATGGGAATTCCCCAAGGAAAGATCAGGAACACCTCTTCGAAGTTCTACCAAGCCATCGTTGTCTTCCCCACCATCTTCTGCATAGCGAATCTGCAACCTTTTGGAACTCATACTGGATGGATAATTAAACTTCTTTTCATAAGTATCTCCACCATCTCTGGTAATGTAGTCCTTAATGGTTTTGACTTGATCATAGTTGTAGATCTCTTTATGTTCTACATCCGGCTTTGCCAATACCTTCTGATTGGTTTGCTGTCCTTGATTGGTAATCTGTGGAATTCCGCCTTTATAGACATGATAACCCTCTCGCTCAAGCATATATAAAGCGGTGTTCAGCTGTTCATTGGAAATGTTTAGTTCCTGATTCACGCTGGTTCCAACATCGATCATTCGTTTTGCATCGACCTCTTTCTTTAAGAGATCATAAGTTGCTTTCGATGCATTCATACGAGCTTCTGAATCCGCGTTCAATAAGGATCGAACCGTAGATTCTGCAATTCCCATTCTTCTACCGATCTCTGTCGGTCCAAGTCCATCTTCGGCTAACGATTTTGCCTGATTTACTTGTTGCGCTCTTCTGGATTCTCGAGCAATTTTCTTCTCGATTCGATACTGAGTAGTGTTAAGCCCAAACTCTTTCTTAATATTTTCTGGAGTTTCAGCCCAACCTTTGGCTTTCAGTTCTTCCACACGACTTAAGAAATCACGACTTCCATGTTGATAAGGTGAATCCCCCGATCCCCAAGGATATCTTCCAGAATGTCTAGGGGTGCCATAATGCAGCAATTCACCATCTCCGGTTAAAACTGCTAGCATCTCTCGAGTGGTTTGATTCATGATGAGGTACCCCCTTCAAATACATTTGTTATGGTGCTGTAATCTTTCTTAATCTTATTCATGATGTCCATGATTTCTTCTGGTTCTGGCTGATCCACTGCAACTTCATTATTCTGATAAATCCGAAGCTCGATCAGTTTTAGTTTCTTTGGGTCTACTTTGTATTCTAGGCAAAAGAATGCAGCATAGACCAACAGTTGATCCATATGGGCTGGAACTCGACCAGTCTTCAAATCATGAATTCGAAGCTCATCATTTCGAAAACTGATGCAGTCAGCTGTCCCAAAAAAGTAAGTCGGATCATGAACCAACTTTTGCTCTGGTGTCATATAGAACCCAATGCAATCATTGATGTAGGACTGAACAGTGGCAAAAATATCACGAGACATCCGAGAAACTCCATTTAAAAGCTTCTCGCCTTTTGGTGACAGGCAATCCTTCTCATCGTCGAAATATTTCCGATAAATATAAGTCATCAAGGAATCCATTAGATTCTTAATGCTTCTCGATCGGATTCGCATTTCAATTTGAGATCTTGCAAAGTCATGGATTTCAGTTCCTAAATTCTTCGCCATCAGATTACTCACACGATCCACCATTTTTTCATCGTCATATCGAAGCCAGGAACTCTGTGAAGCTCCAAACACGGCATGACCTCCATTCAGTTCCAAATGCTTATTAAATATCATACTTTCCCTCCTTACGCAAAAGCATCAGCCAATTCGTCCAACACTTCATCTTTATTTTCTGGATAGATAAAACGAGAGAATGACATTTCATTCATTCGTCCTACATAATAATCTTGATTCGGGCGATGTCTCGCTCGAGAATGTTTTTTCAATTCTAGTGTAGCCCATTTATTTCCATACAAAATTACAAGGTCAGGAATGCCCTGAATATAATTGGGATCGTTTTTCATAATGATGCAGCCAGGGAACCGGACCCTTAACTCCTTGATTAAATTTGATTGAAATTCTCTCTCCAACATATTCAAAGCCTCCTAACACGATCTAATAAGAAGAGTAAAAGTATGAACAAAAGAAAAAGGCCAGAAATCATATTCTAACCCTTTTCCCTCATAAAAGGCTGTGTTTTTTTCGCGAATTATTTCTTCTTGAAAATTTCTTCAACTGCTCCAAGAATTGCGAATATCACTGCGACGGGTAATAAATGCCAATTCGTCATTTCTGTTCCAAAATAAACTGCTAGAATAACGCAACTCATTAACCACCCCATAAAAAACTCCTTTCTAAAACTTTTTATTTTTATAAATGTTGTTCAAAAGTGCTAATAACGATAAATTAATATTTTTATAAAACTTTTTAAAATTGTGTATTAGCACTATTTAACAACTTTCTTTAATTAATAAATTTATTAATATATACTATTAGCACTTTTGAACAAGTTCTTTAAATTAATAATTTTATAGAAAAATAAATTTTTTACGATTTTTAGTCATAATAATGCTCAAAATCGGTCAAATATCCAATTTCAACACCCAAAGAAGTCGCAATTCGCTTCAATGTATAGGATCCAGGGGACTTATGACCATTGATATACTTTGATAAAGAGCTGTAACTAATTCCACTAATATCCGATAATTCTCTCATGAGCATTCCGCGATCCATCATCGTACGGTAAATCTTATGGCCTAATTCAATCCGCCAACGGCTTTCAGTCATTTGCTGACGAGAGTTTATTGGAATATAACGGAAGGAATGGAGCAATTGATCATAGATTCCCACCGATCCGTCTTTATAATAGACTTCCATGGTATGATCGCTCAACCCGATTGTTTTGGTAATATCATTCGTCAACAAAGGGAACTCCTTCTCAAAACTGTCAAGTAATTCGATTGAATTCTCGATTTCTTCTCTTCGTTTCATTTTTTTTTTACTCCTTAAAAACTTTTTATTTTTATAAAAGTTGTTCAAAAGTGCTAATAACTATAAATTAATATTTTTATAAAACTTTTTAAAATATACTATTAGCACTATTTAACAACTTTCTTAAATTAATAAGTTTTATTATTTTAGCCAATTTTCCATCGTTTCTTTCAAAATATAGACGATTCCATACACAAAAGCATATGGCCAGACTAAAATAATGAGGAAAAACTCCATTCGTTTCTCCCGTTTGTTACAATTTTTCGGAGGTTTACTAAACACAACACAAAGAAACCCCATAACGAAATAAATAATTAGGAAGAAGATAAGATCTCCTGGCATTCGATTTCTACCTCCTTATACGGAATATCCATCACAATTTCTCTTCGTTGTAACTCCCGATGACGATAGATTACGTTCATAATATCAAAAGAAACCGCTCTCGAACAGTTTGGGCAAAGTGATATCGTTCCCTCATACGGTGTAGAAAATGGTACCCATCCAGCATTTAAAGCGGTTAAGCAATCTAATTCATCTTCTTTTCCACAACAATAGCACTTCATCCAAATAGCCTCCTCCCGCATTTTGGGCAATAGGAAATACCATTTACGGCAACCGCATAAGTCGGCGGGTCCTTATGGAAACGGATTATTAAATCGATCTGCTCTTTTTTACCGTCTCTTCCAAGAATTGCCTTTTCTGCCGGATACTCTTCTGTAAATTGGTCCCGGAGATTCTGTCCCATATCAAAGATTTTTTCACACATGTTACAAGACATCAATTTCGCCCTCCTTATAAATGACTAATACACGATCTACACAAATTGTTTTTACTGACTTTCCATCCCTATTAAATTCTTTGGGTACATAGTAGGACGAATATTTAATATCAAACACTTCTTTATCTCGAATGAATTGGTTTACATCCTGCTCTATTTTTTCTCTTGATGTTCCGGAAAACAATTTAATCTTCATCTGAATCCGCTCCTTTCTTTATGACCCTTACAGGGCACCCACATTCTTTTTTCAGGATCTCCATTGCTCTTTCCTCTGTAATTTCCACTTCCTGATTTATAATGACACAGGCCGCATTATTGCACTGAGTTTTGTTTCCCAATCCATTCGTAACGGCCGTAGTAGTCGGTATAATTTCTAGCCTATCGCATGGTAAATAAAAAGTAAAATCTAGCCATGAGTCTTCGATCCTACAACTTTCTTTTACTTCAGGAAGAGCATTCGTTGAGATAGGAAGTCGAATTTTCGGATACCAGACCCTTACAATCCTCCCGTCTTCCATTTTAGCATTCTTGTATTTTAAAGAGAAATGGACTTCATCGTCTTCAACAAATATACAAGCCTCTTCTAATTCCGCTTTTACTGATCCAAGCATGTTTCCTTCCTCCATCTTTCAACTGTTCGTTTTGTTAATATTGTTGTATGCACGGTTATTTCTGGAAGTGGAACACAATCCCCCTGAGGGAACAAAATGTCGATATATAAATCAGAAATCAAATCCAAATTTTCCGGAACAAGAGCATCTGCTCGAACGATTAGCTCTTCCCCAGCATCCTTAATTAGCTTTACCAATTCCTTTCGATGGTTGGTTTCTTTTACATCTACTGGCATATGTTTTATTTCCTCCTATTTTTTAAAGCTTTGAAATACGCTCTTTTTCGATACATGGGGTTTTGATGATATCTTCTGGAATTATTACTAACTCCTATTCTCCTCGTATTAATGCGGAATATTTCAATTGAAACGCGTACTCTTCTCATTAATTTTTCATATTTTTCCAAGAATTCATTGGATATAGTAAGGCCAAACATATTTACTCCTTTCCGGTAATCAACTCCGAATACGGCAGTGTCTTGATCCAGTCGCAGAAACCAAACTGCCAAGGTTTCGCGGTGTCAAATTCCCATTCAGGCTCATGTTCTGCCCACTCGTCCAACCTATGGTTCCTGCGAGACTTATAAATATTCGACAGAACCTCATAATTCATCATAACAGTACGTTTCTGGTTGTAAGAACTTGGAAGTAACTGGATCATTTGCCACCAGATTTCTTTTGATTTTTCCCCATATCCGCATAGATTGCCATCCTCATCTTCAGCCATTCCTCCGTGTAAATATATGCCCCTAAAGAAATTCAAAGCATCAATTGTGTGCCCAAGGTCTATCCTAGCTGCATGAATCAAATGCTCACACGAGAAATCCTCCAACGTAAATTCCTTCGCTGCAATCTTATGCATCGTGCTGCACGAATTCGCCACAGTCCCTACTTTGTAAGTCGAAAATTCTTTCCACCAATATAAAGGAGCTGTGATATCAACATACACGGTAATCATCCGCATGAACTTCCGATGGTCGGTACCCGCGTTGCGGAGTCTTATCATAAGTTCGAAATCATTTGAACCGATATTAAATTTTCTGTCATAGCAGTCCCAAGTTAAGTGATCGCAATGATCACATCTGCATGGGTCTTTACCAAAACAACTATCACTCTTCTCCCAAGAATTCATTGGATTGCGCATCCCACGGATTGCAGCCTCCCAACCCATTACTTCTGTGTTTTCAAATTTAATCATGTTCGTCAACCCTCCTAATTTTCAAATCTGGATCGGCAACTTCCTCTTCCGGAATAATACTTACACCTATCAACCGACAAGAAGTAATTACATGTATAGAATCTTCCTCATGCATCCCAACAGCTTTATAATATCCACCTATATGGAGTTCCTCGTCAAGAGAAAAAGGAAAATTTGTAAACGAAATTTTACAACCAAGTCCATCCTCATCTCTATATGTTTCTGCGAAGCCTAACGGCGGCACATTATGACAGAAATTATACAGTACCGGTACTTTTTCCGGGAAGGAGATTTTGCAATCCTTACTCCACATCCGGCCGCATTTATCGATACTACCCAGCCTTAGCAATTTTCCTTCAAATTTAATCATTGTTTTCTCCTTTCATCTTGTCCATTTCTTTAAGAACCGCATTTTTTTCATCGCAGAATTTAATATTTGATGGTTCAACTCTTCTTACGCCGTTCGCAAACTCCACGATGCCATAAATTTGACTTATTTGTCCGCCAGGATGGCCGCCTCGTAACGGACTAGCGTCAATAACGTTTGCCCAGTGTTCCCAAGTATGAAAAGCCCCAATTTCACCATTAACTTCGCAGAGTCTGGTTTCATATTCAATTGACATAACCATTTTATCCATCACTCTCCTCCTCTCGCTCCGGTTCCCAGTTAGATTTGTTTATGCAGTTTTCGCACACCTCGCTCATTTTTATTCGCCTCCCAAAGTAATAGAATCATGAGAATCAAACCTCCAATACAAAGCCAGATTCCAGCGATTCCTTTGATCATTTCCAATAAAAGTAAACCCATAAATGCAATCATTCCAATTCTGGCCCTCCTAATAGATCATCGATTTGATTTAGAAAAGCGAAATAAGCAACCGGAATCTTGATGTTCCGTCCGGTATTTTGCTCGATCCATTCACCGTTTCGCTTAGTCGCAACGTAATAATTGGAAGGGGTCAATTTTCCAGTTTCAGGATTTCTTGTTCTAACCAAAACCCAATCACCAAATCGTTTTGGATTGTATAGCTCTTCTGGAATCCATTTCGGATATCCATGATAAAGTATCTTTGACATCACTTTTTGACAATCGGGGCAAAGATCAATGCGTATTTGACGATCTCCACCTACCAGAACAAAACTATTAAAGTCGTCTGAATCGTATCTCTTATAAAACTTGTGACAAATATCACATTCTTTTGCTTCTGACATCGTATAACCTCCTCAATGTTTACTAACTGTTGTTCCGTAAATACTTAATAAACAAATATAATAGCCATAAACCACCAGTGCAACATGTTAATAGCACGTCAATAAATAACCCAAAACATCCTCGTTTCTGTTTCATACTAACACCTCCTTAAAATATCATGAAAAACCATCTACAAAACTTCCTTATTGTTTTAATTCTGGTGCCACATAGTCTTCATATCCAGCCTTTCCTTTCCAGTGATAGGGTTTATGAGAGGAATAACGACTGGACTCATTCAAGCAATCGTGGCACGGCTCTTGATCTTCCGCATTTTTTTCATACAGGCAAGTATGGCAATACAGATCATATCGAACCTCTTTCAAATTTTCTTCCATTTTTTACTGCCTCCTTTATTTTTTGTAGTATTCTAACATAAAATCTACATTCATAGTATTACTCCTTTTATGCATCCTTCTTTATCGATTAGAGCAAGATAATAATTATCAGGAACTGGATCGACCCACGAACCAGTCATGACGGAACAGTTAAATGATCGCTTTATTGTTTGCTTGTTGCAGGAAACGATCTTTTTATAGTATTGAATTCGATTTGTTAATGTAATACGACCATCGACAGAATCATCCTCGTCTAAATACCTCTGAAGCTCGTTAATCTTTTGTTTAGCAAATCGAATGACTGAAATATAATCCTCGATCGGAGCTCTTCCAAAAACATCATTCATTTTGTTTCTCCTTCCCTAGATAAGGAACTGGCGTATTTCTCCACCGCCATGCAAGAATCTTAGCGTCAGTAACCGGTTTTCCTTCCGCATAATAGAAATGCGGACTTTTGTATTCTGAATTACGTCTCCCTCGAATATTTTTCTATAATAGACAGCCACCCTAGCATAATATCGTTCAGGTGTCACTGGAGTGTCGGGCTTTTGTGCTATAGATATCGTAAATTTGTATTCGTGGTCGATATAAAACCGTAAATAAGTTGTATTAGCGTCCTGGAAAACCTCTTTTTCGATAGAAACTCGATTGGCATTCCGATAGGCATTTTCTTTAGAAATACCGTAAGGTTTTAAACATTTTTCAAGAAAGGTATCAAATTCATCTCTTGCATGTCGCTCAATATCATGGCCAAGATCATTTAACACTGTACACCATTCGTTCTCCTCTTTTTTAGCTATTGTTGCCATTGCCTCTTGAATACGCTTTCTTGTTTCAGGTCCTGGAACCCCACCTTGTTCATTTATTTTTTGAACGTCGTCTAAAATTTTATATGCTTCATTTTTTGTCATTTCGCTCCTCCAACGCTTCGATTCCTTTTGAGATTGCTCGAATCAGTTTTAATGTTCCGGTCATTTTTCCGTTTCCTCTTCCCATCATAAATTGACCGTGTTTTAGGAATCCTCTAAGAATATCAACGGCTTCCTCGTCAGACATATTCGCGATTCGATATCGCTCATCGGATCTTAAGACTTCAATATCCATGCCAATTCCTCCTTTAATAATAGTCACAATGTTCTGCGGTGCAGTCAGCGCATCCGAACACTTCATCATATCCTGGACATTCTTTACGACTGCAAAAACCAATTCGTGGTTTAATAATATCTTCTCCGACTTTTAACAAATAAACCTTGTTTTTTTCCACAAATGGGCTTGTCATTAATTTGATATTCTCTGGAAGCTTAACAGAATTTTTGACTTGCTCTTTCATATCCGGCTTTTCCAATTCATATGATTCATAGACTGTCCGCAGCTAAGACATGGCTCTGATGTTATCGGAAGATATTGATAGACACAATTAGTACAGTCCCTATAAAAAATGCCCTCTTTAGTCGACTCTTTAAATATAATTTTGGCGGGGTCCACCCGTTTTACTGACCCATCCCCAAACTCTACGATGCCATATACCCGACTGAATTGTCTTGCCGGCGCGCCTCCTACTAAAGGACTGGCTTCAATGGTATCTGCGAAATGCTCCCAGGTATGAAAATATCCAACTTCACCTTCCACTTCACAGTTTCGTCTCTCCATACTACGATTCCTCCTTGTCATATTTACCAATTTTTATGATCATCCAAGATACGAATAACCGCATAATCGGCATTATCGATGTGAAAAATATAACAAAACAGATAGGTTTAATCATGCTCATCCTCTTTTTTAATCATAAGATCCTGTAAACGATCTTATTTATCGCTCATGTACCCTTGCAAATAAGTTAGCAGACGTTCACACAGATATGCGTTCTCACAAGCGATATATTTCTTTCCCTTTTGATAAAGTTTTCTTCCAGCATATATATCAGCTTCTTGCCTTACTTCTGGTTCCAGATAAGGGCACGACTCACAATAATATCCAGGAAGATCAACATCAAGAATCTGTTTCATTGGTTGTCACCTCGCTTCTAACATCGCCTCTCAAAGCTAACGCTACTACATAAATCGGGCGAACTCGTTCCATCATGCGAAACAATTCTGAACCGTAGGCCAATTGGACGGTAATCGGAAGACGATCAAAATTTGTTGAAAAATATTCGATCATTTTGGCTCCCTCATTCAAATCTTTTTCCATCTCCGATAAGCTCATTTTAACTGTTCCTCCTTAAATACCGAATGAACAAATATAACAGCCAAAGGCCTCCCGTGATGCAAGTTAAAAATACATCCAAAAGCAGTCCTAAACATCCTCTTTCTTTTCGTTTCATAGTATAACCTCCTTATTTTTAAAATATCAGTCTTTTTTGCTCCAGTTTACTGGTTTATGAGATGCATAATTGTACGGATGATTTAAGCATTCATGACATGGATCATCCTCTTCCATGGTCAATTCATTCTTACAAGTCGGACAATACTGATCAAAATATACTTCTTTAGTTAATTCTTCCATAAAGATCCTCCTTACTTCGTTACTTGATTGTTCTGTATGACAGTGATATATGCTTTTCCTTCAGCCGCTGTACGAATATCCATAGATCCCTCATACTGATACAGACAAACGCCATTCTGGTCTGTAACCGTAATAATAGCCGTATCGGCCTCTTCTGGCGTATAGATTGTTAAAGGCTCAGGTTCAAAATCTGTTACCTCTGTCGATTTTGAGCAAGATGTTAAACTTAAAACTACCAAAAATAGCAATGCCCATTCTTTTAAATTCATATACTTAAACCTCCATACTCCCTGGATTTGGACCTTCGCATCCGCTTTTTGCCCATTCAAGCACTTTAATAAGCCGATCTATGTCGTTCTCATCAAATATCAAGAATAATTCGTGCTTCATATAATCGGCATTGCTTCCGTCGTAAATTTCAAAAGATGCCGGCACTTCGTCTCCTGGTTCGCAAAGAAATGTAGGGTCACCAAGCCACGGTGATAATGCCATGGTGCCATTAAAGAAATGTCCTTCCGACATATAAAACGAATGGAAAGGTTTTCCTTCGTCTATCTTAATCTCCAGTTCCCCGTCTAAACAGCAAGGTGTATAAGGGGCAAAAATAGTGCCCGCTGGCAACCGAACAAATGTATTGAAATCTACAAGTTTCATATACTTAAACCTCCTTTGATCAGATTTGTAATAGTAGGAAGCTTCACAATTTCGGTCATTCCCCTATTTATTAAATATTTCCTTATCCTGTAACTATCTGTTACAAAGTACTTTACTTGTAACCCTCGAACGGAGTCAATCTCATGTCTGTATGTTGTTTTGTAATAGATCCGAAACCGTTTTATATAATGCGACTCCTCTCTTTCAAATACGCTTTTGTAAGGTGTCCAACACGTTTGCAAATTTTTTATAGGATTTTCGATTTCCTGTCTGTACACCTCATTTAAGCATCGGCTAGACGTTGATGTTACCAAAATATCAACGGTATCAACTGGTTTAATCATGGCGTTAATGTCATGTCATCTCCTTTTGCAATATCAAAGCCCGTTATGAAACCGGTTTCATTTCCCGTGTTCTGATATATTCCATGTGTGCAGTTTCTACAAAACTCATGTTCTCCGCATTCGTGTAAACAACAAGAGTCGCGAGGCATACAGTATTTTTCTTTACAAATATCACAATCATTTAATAAAGTGGGTTGGAGACCGGTGCGTCTGTTAAATTCGCACATTATTCCCATTTCACAACACCCCTTTCATATAGCTAATGTAGGTCAAACAAATTCCAAACCCGACGCAGGAAAACATCATCATCAACGCATACCCGACTCCTTCGCTATCGTCAGATATCCAGTTTATACATATAGCTATTATCCAGAAAATAACATTTAAAACTAGACAGATAAGAAAACCAACCGCAAATTGTTCTAATCCCATTTTGCAAACTTCCTTTCATTAAATTTCTTCTTCTGGGTTAAGGCTCGACTAATTGCCAAGTCTATTCCAGATCGACTCTTTAAGTGATAGTAATATAAATCGGTGTAGGGAGTATTTAATCGGTCAATTCTTCCAGACGCTTGAAGCATAACTTTGTAACTGTAATTCTGAGAATAGAATATCATACAGTTTGTTCGAATTGTATTCCACGCCTCACAAGCGTTATAATTTACAAGATAGACCCATCTATTTCCTTTGGGAATCGGTTCATGTTTATGTCCATTATATTGCGCAATTTCTGTTCCTTTCTGATAAGAGATATTTAAAAGAATTTCGAGTTCGGTATCAAAATTGTAAAAAATGATAGCTTTAGGATGATCTTTCAAAATATCAAGAATTGCGTTCTCGCGAGATGGATCTTCGTTCACAACTCGTCGAAGAACAAGACATAAACCAGATGCTTGTTGAATTGGCTCGTCCTTATAAATATCCCAACGTGTCCGTACCACGTCTTTATATTTTTTGTGATCATATTCGACAAATATATCCTCATGATGAGGAATCGTTTTTCTTTTAAAATCCATATCGATGAGTATTTTATCTCTACATCGAAAGAACCGCCTCTCGTTTCGATATCCCGTAACCATCGGAAAATTTGTATATCTTGAATATACAAGGAATTGTTCTCGAAATTCTGTCCTATTTTTTACAAATCCTTCCGCAATAAACAATGTTTCATAATCCTCAATACGATCTCCATTTGACGCTGATAAAATAATCCATTCATTATTTTTTGTAATGGTTAAAAAGCTTTTTGCCCAAACTCCTTTTCCATTAATTTTATTTTCGTCAAATATAAAGAAAGCATTTTTTACATTGGAATATTTTTTAATATTTTGCCAAGAGTCAATAACGACTTTATTACCATAAAATTTGTTTTGTTTTGGATCTGTTGACAATAGAAAGGGGGTCAGTTCACCCTCCCATTCTAAATCATTACGTTTTTTAGCAGTTGTCAAGATGTAAAGATCCATTGGATGAGGGCTCATCGGAATGTATTCTGGATCTATACTACCTCCATTTCTTTGAAAATAATAATAAAGCCCAACTCTACTTTTTCCACTTCCTACTGTTCCGTTCAGCACACAACCATTAAACATTTTTTTTAAGGCTTCTTTTTGGTGGAAGTAAAGGAAATCTCTAGTTCTCCGTTTTTTATTTGTTAACGTAATATTTTGTCGAGCCGATTCGATTTGCTTTTCTGTTCTCGGCTTTTTCGATAATATTTTTTGTTGTTTATACGCGCTTTTTCTAGTATTTTCGCATAATCCATGAGAGAATGCATGGAGCATATTTTCACTATCAGTAGCCCACTCTAGATTCGATAGCTCATTGTTACTTTTATTTCCGTCAATATGATTAACCGTTCTTTTATTTTCCGGATTTGGAATGAACGCTTCGGCTATTAATCTATGTAAAAATTTTCTATGTGGACGTCCTTTTGTATCATATAAATTCACAACAAAATATCCTATAGACTTGTCTAGGCACGGTTTTAAATAATAATTTTTAGATATTCTAAGAATTTTCCCTTCACTGCTAATTTTATAGTCTGGAAATCCATCTATATCCTTCCATTTTTCCAATTTCAATCACCTCCTTTCCAGGTAATATAACTCAATCATTTTGTAATCGATCCCAAACGCTTCATCAATGCTAATTCAGCATCTTTTTTGTCAAAATGCCAGTTTTTAATATCGCTAGCGAACTTCTTTCCTCGACCCATATAGCTTTCCGTGACAACAATCGTGCCCCAACCAGAAATATATTTCTCCATATACATATCTACAATCCTGTGCTCGATTACTCTATTATACATGATGGATGGCTCGTAAAGAACATCTCCAATTCGAATTTCGTTTTTGTTCATTTACAAATATCTCCTTTTCTTATATTCTTCCTTCGTAATGAAACGAAGTGGCGCTGGCTCTCCATATCCATAATGACACAAAGATTTTTCATAATACACCATTTCTAACCAGCGAGTTTCGTTGTCAATCGTGAAAGGTAGGAATGCAAATTTTCTCGCTACGTATTCGTTTTTCTTTCTTCTATAGATTTTCATAATTTTTCACTCGGATCAACGAATTCGATGTTAAACGGTATCTTTAGCTCCGTCCACTCCACGATAATCGCATCTTGTTCCTCTCGTGTAAGTGGCCTAGTAGAATACACTTTTCGAGTATTACTTGCAAGATCGTCTACCCACCGAATATAATTATGCTCCTGATCAATTTCCTCTACAGTCGGACCATTGTCTGCTGAGACAACCTCTTTCTCATTTGCAGAACTGTCTAACCATTGATGGAACCGCTCTGCACATGCAAGGCACAAATCATATTTATTTAGGTTCGCACCGTTCGCCCATTTTTCTTCAATGCAAATATTTTTGTATCCTTTTTCATACACTGTTCCACAAGCATCGCATTTCATTACTTCTGACATCGTATAACCTCCTCATATTAAAAATAGAAAGACCCTCCAAAGAGGGCCTAGTCACTGATAAGCATTCGGCGAATTGCATAATGAATAAGTTTTATCCTGTCCGATCATTGGGCATCACCTCCCTCTTGATCCTTAAATGTTAATGCTTCATCAGCAATACTAACTCTATAAGGGATTCTTTCTATTGGAATTCCACGTACCCGTCTGACATCATCGATAGATAATGATCTCCACCACTCATACAATGAATTGCCGATAATTGTATCAAAATCCACATTTAAACGATCTATCATATTTTTAGGGTATGCAAATGTTTGAAGTTTTGCTTTTCCATGCCAGTATTCTGTCGAATATACATCAACTCGATACTCTTTTGTCACGGGCATGTAAGAAATATCCAGTCGAATACATGAATGTTCTACCAAAAACTCAGTCATTGTCGTACCATTCATATCGATCACCTACCTTTCGAATCTTGCAATCCTTATTCAGGAGCCAGTTTAAACTGACCCCCGATAAAAGCGTTACAACAATTCGATCGGAATTTACATATTTGAGTTGTTTCTTCGCTAAAGCGGTTTCTGTAAAATAGTAAATATCATTCGTTTTCTGATTCGAAAATTGGAACATTTCATATGTTTTTAATCCAAGACGCATTCGAACCAGAAATATAATAAGTCTTTTCATATCTTATTCCTCCGGATGTTCTTCTTCTGCGTACCGCTCTTCAAACCGATCTACAATCTGGAAAATTTCCATTGCAGCAAGATAAGCAGAACGGAATGGGCCACCAAGACCAGCTCCATCGCCGTCATAAGGACGAATATCAAGATCCACGTGATCAATATCGATTCGATCCGCAAGACCAACATTATCCTCGTTCAGAGGTCGTCTACTACGTCCCGTACGAAGATAAATTTTCGGCCCTCGCGCATTGAATTTCACTTTTACCGGGAGATAGATTAACGGATCTTCACCTTCTTCTCTTGGTTCCCGGATATGAACATTCCAACTTTTTCCGTATTCATTCACATCGTTTAGTAAAATATCAGCCATTTCCTGGTTCGGGATTACAAGTGCAAAGTTACGATCTCCGGCATGATTGTATTTAGACGGAGCTCCCTCAAAGTTTGGCCATATAATTCTCGCTTCATCGATTTGCAAATATCCATTCGGTGCAATAGTAAGTCTCATAATATTTTTCTCCTTTTCTAAAACTTTTTATTTTCTATTATTAGCACTTTTGAACAAGTTATTATATATTAATAAATTTATTAATTTAAGAAAGTTGTCAAATAGTGCTAATACATCAATTTAAAACTTTTATTCCTCTATTTTTTCGTCATTTTCGGTTTCTTTTTTCGATTTTTTAGCAGATTCCTTTATTAAAGTAGCTGCAAAGACTACTACCGCAGAGCTTAACTGCATCCCAAGACCGAATGCGAATCCAGCCTTGACTAATTCCGATGTTTTGAAATGTACATTGATCATATTAAAACCTCCTTATTCTTAGCAAAATACAACCGAATCGCTATGCACCCATTTTCCATATATATTACGGCTCATATCGACCGGAATATCTTCCCCATACAGATCTCCATTTTTTGGATTTCGGTGAGTGAACAAATAATCTTTTCCCTGATATCGACCGTATCTAGCTCCTAGCATCCGATCGTCATTTCTCGTGTCTTTTACCATATTTGTTTCTTTTTTCTTCATGCTATATTCTCCTCTTAATTTGAAAAATAAAGGACCCTGATCGTTTGACCAAAGTCCTAAGTGAAAGTTACCTTTTTCCAAAAAGATTTAAAATTTTGCATACGCCTGCCACTGTGATTAACGTCAAACCTCCGATCACCATTCCAGAAATTTTACCGTCATCCACTCCCTCATTATAACCGGTATTTAAAATCCGGTCTAATGCGTCGGAATCCTCTTCTTTAAATCTGGCCAATCGTTCGATCTGTTTGTCATCTTTGCATACTACGTCTAATGTTTTTGTTTTCATTTTAAAAACCTCCTTAAAACTTTTTCCTTGTTTCATAATACCCTTTGTCTTTTTCGCGAATATCAAGCAACATCATCCCAAGGCAGTTCTTCCGGAGCGTCTTCTGGAATATTCATAAAATCATCTTTTGGAGTCGGAATATATGGATCGTCTGAGACAAACCATTCGAAATCACAATATTTGGAAATAGCATCCACTGCGTCATCCACCAATTTATTATAGTAAGACTTATCAATGTAGGATTCTGCATCTGGAAGTGCTCGAATGGATTCTGATTCCAGCCATCGATATCCAGTTGTGCCCGTTGCAGCATAGTAGTTTCCGTTCTGCTCTCTTCGCAAGAGGCCTCCGCCTTTTCCTGGTAAGATCGGGCAGAATTGACCAACTTTTCCTACGAAATGATAGTCGTGCCCTTCTGCGATCTGCTCTACTAACTCTTTTGCTTCGGGCTCAAAAATAACGTCAGAAATTTTTCCTTTCTTGTAATCGGTCTCCAGTTTATCCAGTTTCTTCTCCAGCGGAGATACATCTGGAAGCCTCTCATTCATATCCAAATATAAAGCGGATTTTACTGAGAATGTTTCGCACATGTCGTCAAACTCGATTGATTCTTTGCTGAACAGCGTTTTAAAGACATAGGGAACCTGGAATTGTTTTCCTGTTGCAGTCCACTCATTTCCATGTTTTTCGTTATCTCCCGGAACATATCCATAAGTCTTCTGACACCAATCCGCATCTTTATATCGGGCGATGTAATCCGCATCATTAATTTGACAAATTCGATCGTATGTCGCCTCATGTTCAAACGTGTATCCGTATTTATTTGCGAATCCCATACAGAAATCGACGATTTCCTTAGTGGCATCTGCGATCTTAATACTGTCCGTTTTGATCGCCACAATTTGAAAACCACGATTTGCCACCTCATCCTGAAGAGTTCTCATGAATAATGCTCCTCGAAGAGCTACAATGTTATTTTTATTTCGAATATCTCGAAAAGGATTGTCAAAATTCGCAGCGGTGAGACCATAAACACTGTTAATCGCAATCTTAAGAGCTTGAGCCAAATCTTTCGCAGTTGATTCATCCGTCAAATACTTAGCGAGTCTCCCGCCCATCATTTTTCTGGCTGTATCATAATCTTTATGTTTGATTGCTATTCTGGCATCAAGAATATCTTTAAAATGTTTTGTATATTCCCCAAAGCAATTCATCGCAACAATGGAATTCGGATGAAGAGACTGAATATCCAGCAGTGCAACATTCCCATAACAACCGGGATTTGATATGATATATCCACCAAGTCCAAGATCGGTCCCTCGATACATGTTTTTCCCGTTCACATATTCATATCCAGGGAAGCAATTGATTATCTTCGTCGTTTCCATATAATAGTTTCTCCTCCCTTCCAGCATATTCAAAAGTATAGTGTTTTGTAGATTGATAATCTCCTTTTAGAATGTGAGATATCACGCTTCTATCGATTCTTAAGTCATCAGCTGCTTCGCTTATACTATTATAGAATTTTTCTTTCATAGTATATAAATCAGTGGCCACTATCGGTTTTTGTTGCCTAGCTATTCGATTATTGCACACTCCATCTCGATATGCTTTTCTTATGTTCTCAGCTCTCGGCATCCATTGGAGATTTTCAGCTGAATTATTCAATTTTCCAATTCTTCCGGATTTGATATGATCAACGGTCTCGTACCCATTCGGATTCGGTACAAATGCTTCTGCCACCAAACGATGGACCTTTTTACAATATCGTTTTCCATTGTGCTTGCAATATAACATAACTTTCCTATATCCATTTCCGTCATCGGATTGAGATATTTCTATAGGATCATTAGAAATATAATTGTATGTTCCATAGCCAGTCGCGTAATGCTTTCTTTTCCAAAAACTTAAAACCGTTCCGTGATTTCCGATCTGATATCCAGGAAAACCTTCTATATCTTTAAAAACTTCTTTCCTCATTTTAATATTGCTCCCCTGTAGCCAAATCCGTGTATACTAATACCGGTTTTCTAACATTTCCGAATATAATTTTAGTTGTCAATGAATTGGTCGTATCGTTTACAGTTCCACCTGCAAGATCCGCGAGAATTTGTCTTGCTGTAAAATCCCCTTTTAGATGATTAAACACTGCTTCTGTCGCAATTACATCATTGACGCAATATTCTGCAACAAGATCCCATTTTTCTTTTGGGACTGGCTGATCCCATGGGAAACCTAATTCCTGATGATGAATTCCGAGTTCTATTTCCCATTTTTTTAAAGATTGTTTTTTTGCTGCGAAATCATAAATATCTGTATAGGACAGATTATATGCTGCACCGAAGAAATACTCTCGATTTTCCCCCTTCTTTGTATTGACAATCTTTTGGGATAAATTGTAAAGTCGGTCAATACTCCATCCGATCATACATGCATACAACATGTGATTATCGTATCGTCGACAGTTGAATCCGACCAGACTGAATTTTAAAATCTCTTCAATCTCTTCCGGCTTCGGGTTGTAAAGTCGTACTACCGGTTTCCCAGCTCCTCGAAATTTATAGCATACAAGGAATAAATTTGGGAACACCTCCACATCATAGAACACCAAGTTTTCGACATCTGCGTCCACTGGATTTACAACAGCCACATCATCTGATTTGAAATGCATTTTTGATACCAGATTCAAACAATAATCTGATTGGTGTGTACTTTGTGCTGCAAATGCAATTACTGCATTTTCGAAGTCGGATACATCATAATATTTCCCAGACATGTATGCTTTATCCAGGGTATCTTTTATGAAATCAATACTGCACTTGGTGCTATGAGGTGGATACTCCTTGTTTAAACTTTTCTTAATGATCGTACGAATGGCTTGCTCATTCTGATAAATATCCATATCGATCATTTTTTTCTTCACCTCTCTTATTGGTAATCCTCCACTAATGGTTGCTATTGGTTTGTTGTTACATTTGGAAAGCTTTCTCCGAAGAGAACTCTTCCCGGTAAACACCTTAATCTCGATATTCTCGTCGAAAAGTCGACTCAGTTCTTCTGGATCCCCGGTGTAAATATAATGCAAATGAAGTCCTTGACCGCCTTTCGATACTTCTGCATAGGTTTCAGGCCATTTACTTGCCGCTTCCAAATTTCGTTCTAAAGACTTATTTCCATCTGCATCTTTTAAATCGAAGTCGATCACTATATGATTTTTTGGAATCTTGACATAATGAAGTTTCGATGTGTCTAGGTCTTTGAGTCTTGTGGCAACTTTGTCCCATGCTTTTCTCGGGGTTTCCGCTGAAGTTGCATATTGAGCCGGGAAGTCAGCAAAGGAGGAATCAAATATCGATTCTTGCGGTCTAAGCGCATCTGCAGATATCCAAGAGTCTCTTCCATTGGCCTCATTTCTAATCTCTTTCTTCTCAAAAATATCTGTCTTAAATCCCGTATACCGACATTTGCTAGCCGGACCATCTTCAAACTCTTTGAAGTAGGTTCGAAGTTCCTCCTTAAATACGCGTTTGGTATATGGATAAGGAACTTTCGCATCCTCACAATACTGATTATACATCTTCCAAGCGATCTCCAGGGTTGTTCCATCATTCTGGACAAACACGTGATACGAATCAATAATAAAGTTATAGAAGTCATTGGACGCCACCATCATATGGGTTGGAACATAGTCATCGTAATATCTTGGATTGTCAAGATACACATCCCGACAATGACATGCAATTCCGCCAAGCTCGAACTTAATGTGAGCCATCGCTTGATCGTATTCTTTTCTCGGAACTCGGTTTCCCGTTGGTGTTACGTCAATAAGCCTTCTTAGAAGACCTGATTTGGAATCGGTAATCTTGACCGGCTTGTTGGTTCCCAAGAATAGAAACGCTTTAAACCGATGAGGATACGCCGATTTGTATTTCTCGTTTACTTCCATCCATTCATGGGACACAAGACTGTTAAGCCTGGTATTATCCTCGATTCGAGATAGATCCCCATCGTGCTGGATCGCTACCAGCGGATTCGACTTAAAGGACTCCAGTGCAAACTGATGCCCGGAGGATCCTAACGCTTTTGCGTCAAAGACCGAATAATATCCATCAAACAGCATCTGAATGATGTTAAGAATGGTAGATTTTCCTGTTTTCGGTGCACCGTATAATACTAAGAATTTCTGAATCTCTTTAGAATCTCCAGTTACGATTGCTCCAATGGCCCATTCCAATTTGTGTCGTTCTTCCGGAGAATATAACACGGACATCAGTTTATCATAGGATGAAATATCACAAGGTTCTAACGCATAGGGCAACCGTTTACTGGAATAATCCTCCTTATTGGTCGGTGAATTGGAAAACACCAAAGTTTCATCCAGCATATGAAAGGAATCCCTCGTCTGTTTCTGACAAAACTTATGCCATTTATCGATCATCCCAGAATCAGAATCCCACATATGCAAGATTCGTACGGATGCTCCGTCAAAATGCTCCTTATTATCTGCTACGTATTTATCCAACTCTCGGTCAATTGCATTTAGGGCGTCACTTTCCTCTGTAGACCAAATCCCTTTCTCCTCTAACCAAATCGCATAGAAATCTCCTCCTCGTATCATTAGGTCTTTACTTTTTGGGTAAAGTTTAAATTTTGGGAAAATATCAAACCCAGTTTTCGTAGGTTTCGACGAAATTACCAAGAAGTCAAACACATTCTCCCAACCTCCTTTACGTTATTGTATCTAAATACCAGAGAAGTTGTGTCCATATTTCCACACGTCTTAAATCGGTTCCTATCCCCGGTAAGTAAAATAATCCGCCCTCTCCATCTGGCGCAAAATTTCGATGAAGAAAGGTTTGTAATCTTTTTTCGACATAATCTCGATCATATTGATCATCAGTCATACCATTTAGTCCTAAGTTTGAAATCATTCGCCAGAACCAGAACACTGTTCGATCTCCGATCTCGGCGTCGTCCATAATGTTCTCCTCACATCGTAAGGAAAGGGCAATAAGCATTTCTAAAACAGTACAATCTCGTAGACCGACAGTTAAGTCTGACTGAATTGCTTCTGCTTCTCTGGAACCCCCGCTTGTTTCTTCTAAACCAAAACGAAACCGAAGATCAATTCCGTCCTGCGCACGATTTCTATCTTTTTGAATTGTGAAAAAGAAAGGAGTGCTGTGCAACTGCATCAAAAGTTTTCGGTAGGAAACATCTTTCGAAAACAGATTCTTTGACACAATATTGCACAGCCATTCAAAGTAATCATTTAAAATATCATTCAACTTTGCTCCTCCTTATTTAGCAGTAAATATCCTCATATCGCCTCGTGTCTGCAAGGATTTCAAAATCGATCCTCAGTCGATCATTTCGAACATATACAGTATCTGCCTCATATTCTCCAAAGTGAGACAGGGAATCCTTTCCAACCAACGAATCGATATCGTCAATGACGTCATCATTTTCATAAGTCAAAACCCCGTCATCATAGTAGTTCAGACTCACCTGTTTGTAATCCAGATCCCCGTATTCGGACGGATCGATTACATAGGGCCGCTCTTCTGCCATTGTTTCATCCTCCTTTTTATTTTCTTTTTTTTCTGTTTCTCCCGGATTTCCATACCGTTCTGAAATGATCTCATAAGCCCTTTTTTCCACCTGTTCATTGGTGATTGTTTCCAGGCGTTCCTCTCGTTTTTTCATCATCTCTTTTACAGATTCGATCTCCTCATCTGCACGATCTTCTGCCTTTTTCTCATAATAATCTTTGGTTAATAGTATCGCTGTGGCGGCCCCAATTAGGACCCCAACAACGAATGACAAACCTACATATGTTTTATTCATAGTTATAAAACCTCCATGGATAGTCAAAAATATCTTGCTGTTCTATTCATAACAGATCGTAAATGTTTCCATCTACATTGAAATCCAGAATTACATTCTGCTCTAATCCGTTTACAAATCGTCTGGTTGCTGGATTCTCAATGTCGTAGATTCCGAAATCTACATAGTTATCCCCAACCGGATGCTTTTCATCATAGATCCATCCGACCACATGACCCGCTTTGGTGGGCTTAAATCCAAGCATTTTGTAAACATCATTTAGGAAAAGATATCCCTGCTCTTGAAGCTTCCGATTTGCATATGCCTGCTGCTTTTTCAGGAACATTTTATTGTATTCCGGATCTTTGGTGTAGCCAGTGCATCCGTCATCGTATATTACGGCAAATTCGCTTAAATTATTTGGGTCAAAGGACTTTACGGTCTTTTTCTCGATCTTTTCTTTTCCGCTTTTTGTGGTCTTCTTTTCCTCGACCTCTTCGCTTTTTACGCCATATCGAATCTCTTTTTCCACTTCGTCTCCAAAACGCTCAGCCACTCGTTTTCGGTATTCTTTGAATCCCTGATCAATGGCTGCATAAGCTGCTGCAAGCGCTGCATTTCGTTTCTTTAAAATATAATGGGATCCAATAATACAAGAGATGGATGCAATACCTAACATTACTGCAGGAGCATATAATTTTGCAACTTCCAGACCGCCTTTTACATAAGTAACTGTCAGTTCCTGCTGCATATCTTTTTCTGTGTAATCTTCTGAATATCCATGCTCATCTACAAAGTCATGAATCTCCTGAATTCGATCTCGTCTTTTCTTCAGAGTCTCATCCAGTTTCATGGTTGCTTTACACGCCATTATCGTACTTCCGATTACACCGCCGATCCCAACGATCATAAAGATTTCCGGACTGTGCTTCTTTGTCTGAAATTTCGTAATATGATAAGTTTTTGTAACCGACGTTTTTATTGTTGATAACAGATTATTCTTCATCTTCCTTAGTCTCCTTTTCCTCTTTACTTACTTCTTTTAATGCATTTAAAAATGCGTCACAAAACTGATCCCAGATGATTTTCACGGCCCCCTGCTTTTCAATAGGAGACATGCTGATCTCATATATTGGAACCATTTTTGGCTGAATCTGCCATGGAACAAAGCAGTCATCCTCTTTGGACTTGCGTTTACATTCTCCTGAACAACAATCACTCTCATCCATGGAATATCTTCCATTCTTTGGTGGTTCTTTTTTCTCCACTTTTTCAATCAGCCAATCCAGATACTGACGCGCTTTCTTTAAGTCCTCCAGGCCGTTTTTCCTCTTCCAACGGCAGACATATTTAATAACATTGCCGGTATAATATCCTTCGATTCCTTCGCAATCTTCTGTAAACGCCTTGATCGCGTCTATCACCTCCAGTCCAGTTTTTGACTGGTAATGGTTCGGATGGGAAACTGGATCATTCTTTTCTTCAACCATCGGTTCATACTCTGTAAATTTAACCTTTTCTCCATCATGACAACAATCACATTTACAGCATGGCTTTTCCCATGGCTCCTTATCCCAATATTTACGACTCATACAATTTCTAGTCATTTTTATTCCTCCTCTTAATCAATTGGCATGGCTTTTGGAAGTTTTAATCCGTATCCGTCCCTTCCTCGAATAATTTCCGCAGTTCGAAGACTGGTCCATCCATATTTATTATCCGTATAGTTGCAAGCCAATCCTGCAAGCTCATACATATCAGCCACTCGAACTAAACCATAACGACCTAAAATATCATTCATAGCATCCAAGATCTCTTCCGCTTCTCCTCTGGTATCCAGGATCACATCATCGAAATCATATTCCGAACGTCGATAGGATGGTCGTTCCCTAGAATATCCACTATCAAATCTAGTGTCATATGAATAATATCTGGAACGAGACCCAGAACTGCTTTTTCGTTTGGTATCTCCGAAAAGTAGCATGTTGATGGCATCTGTCACAACATCACTTAGGGCGTTTTTAAACGCCGGAACCAAAACATCCATCAAAATATGATTCTTTACATTTCTCGCATCTTCCGAGATAATAGCACCACCGATTTTCGACAGCTCACTTTTTCGTCGTCTTTTACCGGTAGCCACCTTCTCTATTTTTTCTCTCTCTTCTTTTTCCTTTTGTTCTGCTTTGAATTTATGTGAATTTGGTGTGTATTCGGCCAATTATTCCACCTCCTCTATTTCTTCCAATTTTCCTGATAAGGAAATATTTGTTGTCCCAAGTCTACCGGTTTCTTTCTTAAACTGATAAGCAAGATTGCTTTTTGCTCTCCGTTCAGTTGCTGCAATGGTTTCTCCTGTCCATTTATTGCAAATGCATTTCCCAAATTGAGAAACTGGTCCGGAATATCGATAATGCTTCATATTAGAGTACCTCCTTTGGTTCATTTTTGAATACAATCATATATCCATCTGGAACCGGAACAATATGGGCGTCTATATTCACCCAACCATATCTGGTCTGTATATAAGTACTGGGTAAAGAAGATAAATCACAGAAATCGGTTACCGTCACTACTCCATATTTATCGAGTATTTCTTTCATCGCAGATAGAACATTTTCTGCTTCTTCCCTGGTTTTAAACGCTATATCTGGATAGGATCGGCCCGTAATTCCATTCTCTCCTTTATGGAGAAACTGTTTAATCCATCCGTCGATCTCCAAGGAAATCCCATTCTGAATATCCTTAGATTTTTTAACCAAATGGATAACCCCAATACTTGTAACAATACTTCCGCCAATGAATCCAGCCATGCATAAACCAAAATTCTTTGCAATATTCTTCATTTTCATACTTTTTACTCCTTTCAAAAACTTTTTAAATTAGTGTATTAGTACTTTTGAACAACTTTCTTACATTAATAAATTTATTATAATAAAAAATATTAATATATAATAACTTGTTCAAAAGTACTAATAATAAAAAATAAAAATTTTTTACATCAAAAAATAAGAGAGGAATCTAATTAACAGGTTCCTCTCGGTTGTAAGAATTACTTTTCTTTTTTCGTAGATTCCTCTTCCACGACTTCTGACTCCACAGTCTCACACTCTTCAAGATCCGGCGGAATGATTGTATACCCGTCCGCTTTCAACTTCTCCAGTAGTTTCTGCTCCCTCTTACCTTTCAGCTTCTTCCAACCAAACCCAATGCCTGCCGCAATGGCGGTTAAAGTAAGACCTCCAATAATAAGTGGAGCAATACTTCCTTCGTTGTCTTCCGTTTCCGGTATACAATCATTTGTCGGAACAAGATTTGTAGTTTCCTCTGTGTTCATACTTTCTTCGTTTCTGATTTCTTCCATGATTAAATCCTCCTTAAAATATAAGTTTATTCTTCATAATATGATTTGTTTTTCTCGCGTATCAATACTCGTGATAATTGATCCGAGGTTCAATATTGTATGAAATAACCATGCACGGTGTTCCATCGTCTGCTATCTTCGAATCAAACAACACTTCAAATGGATACTGGTCAATATTCCATCCCGCTCGTGATCCATAAGATGTATACGGAAGTCCGATCTTTTCATAGAAATCGTTTAATGAGATAAACATCTCGTTTTGGAGCTGATAATTGCAGTCGTTTACAGCAGCTCGTATCGTCTCCCGATCGGATTTAAAATATCTTCCAGAGATATCATCGTAACAAAGCACGGTTCCATTTCCGATCATCACTACTTCTGTTGATTTGTATGAGGTATCTTCCATATGCTTCGTAGAAGCTTTCTTCTTGATCTCTGTTACTTTTTTCTCTCCTAATTCCTCGATCGCAGCGTCTTTGAAATTTGTTAATGCCGTTTCTGAAATTTTATAAGCTGCTGCAAGCGCTGCGTTTCGTCTGGAATGGACGGAAAATGATCCGATCAAACACGCAACAGAAAATACACTAGTTGCTGCAACTGGAACAAATGGCTTCCAAGCAGTTTTTACGACTTCTACTGCAGTCAGATCTTCAGATTCATCTCGCTCAATTCGAGCACATTTTTCTTCCTCGATTAATTCAGACGCTTTCAAGGTCGCTTTTACGGTTAAAGGAATCGCTGCAATTCCACTTCCAATTCCCAACGTGATAAGGATAATCGGACTTCTTTTTCCAAATTCCCTTGCGAATTTTGTACCGAATTTTCTTAACTGATCCATACTCATAATGTTACCTCCTCTTGAAAAATAAAAGAGACCACTATGAGTCTCTTTCTTGGTTCAGTTCATTTAGTATCTCGTCTTTTAACTCCGCCTTCATTTCGCTTCGGTTTACTTCATCTGATTTCATGGTCAGAAATGCTCCTGCCAATCCAAGTAAAGCGGAACCGATCGCAAATATGTTTGCTTTGCTTATTTTCATACCAATACCTCCTTTACTGTATTCCATAATAGCATTTGCACTTTTCGCGAATATCAAGGAAGCGGAGTCTCATCCAAATGATGTGGTTCTGTAATGATTTCGATTTCATAGTACTCTCGTCCATCATCGGTTACTTTGTGTCGATGACTAAAATCGATCCAGTCGTCCCCTTCTTCCAATGGAGCCCAAACGAGATTGTTGTAGAGCTCGTCCATATGATCTTTTAAACCGATATAGTTATACCAATCGTTTAATGTTACCTCTCCAGCTAAAATATAATCTCGATTGAGGAAATACTCGGCAAGAAGCACCTGCTCCAGTGTCTTTTCAAAGAACGTTCCACTAGAAAGATCATAGAATAGCATCGGTGTTCCAGGATTGTCTTCGGATGCATTCTGATAGGATGCAAAATCGTATTGATCATCATAGGTAAAGTCATAGTCTTCTGGTTTTTCAATATCAATAGATTCCTCTACCTTTTTATCGAGTTCTTCACCAAACAGCTCCTTTATTTTTCCTTTATACTTATGAATATAATTGGATCCAAATACAATGGCACTGGATAAAGAAGCCTGCTCTTTCTTGTCAAGAATTGTTGACCCTACCATGCAGGCAATCGTAGACATGCCTAAAACAGCAGAAGAAGCGTATGCCGGGGCTGCAGCTTTCACTTTCTCTACTGTAGTGAGCTCTTCTCCTTTCATTTCTTGTGCCGTTTCCAGACGTTTGATCGCATCTGGCGTGCGTTTGGCTACAGTATAACAGGTTGCTCCGAATCCGAATACGCTGATTACTGTGAGAATGATTGATACAGTTCCTTTGTGTTTCATGTAATATTACCTCCTTTAAAAAATAAAAGAGAGGAACAGGTTGGATTCGAACCAACGACCAACGGATTTTAAATCCGGTGCTCTACCAACTGAGCTACATATTCCTCTCATAATACACTGTGTTTATCTCGCGAATGAAAAAGATCGAGCCCTTGCGGGCCCTTTCTTAAAAGAGTTTTGTTCCTCCGATTTCAACTGTAATGGTATCGAATATTTCTTTCGTCGTTACAAGACTGTATACCGTAACATCGTTTCCTTGGACACTGAATGTTTTTGATCTTTCATAATCTGTAATGCGATCATGGTATCGTTCAATACATTCCTCTATTTTAGCGATGTCACTTTCCCCTGCAAACAATACATAAATACTTTCCATACTATTACCTCCTTGAAATATAAAATTTATTCTTCATTAGAGAGGTTGTTTATCTCGCGAAAAAGGAACAGGCCTTTCGGCCCGTAACCTTATTTTTTGTTCTTTTTATTCTTGTGATGTCTGTAAATTAGATATACAATTGCCCCAAATACTACAACATCGGCAAACATCAGGATAAAGAATCCGCTTGCAATCCCTAAGGATATTAAGCCAATCAATATCGCCAATGCCACCACAATTGCAATAATTAATATAAGCATTCCTATTATCATAATTTAGTACCTCCTTAAATAAATTAGTGTTTTTCTTCATAATACAGTGTGTTTATGTCGCGAATAAAACTTTTGAAATTGATATATTAGCACTTTTGAACAAGTTTCTTAAATTAATAAATTTATTAATATATACTATTAGCACTTTTGAACAAGTTATAAGAAATAAAAAGTTTTGAAAAGCACAAATAAGAGCCCTAAATCAGGACCCTTACTCGATTCGTTTCTCTTCGTTCCATTTTCTGAAGTTCCAATCTTTTTTTTTGTAAACATCTTTGAATCTCTTCAATCTCGTATGGATTCTTGCTTATAAGTAAGCTATCTTCCATCCTTCGAATGACCGTGTTTAAATGTCTTATCGTGTTCATACTAAAACTCCTTTCTAAAATAGACCTGTTTCATATAAGGAGATGTAAATATCACGAAAGGAAACAGCCCTTGCAGGCCGTAACCTTAATCTTCTACACCATTTTCCAGTGAATCATGAAGTTCTCTGATCTTTTTTCTGTTTTCTGCATCCGTCGCAGTGTAGTTGTCAGAATATCGATCTATGATGAACATGCCGGCTAAAATCGCCAGTGCTCCACCCATAATAAGCATTCTTCCATTGTTCTGCTTCTTTGCATTTGTTACAATAATTGTGTCTTTTTCTTCCATGATAAAATCCTCCTTAAAATTAGTGTATTTCATTATAGAGTATGCTGATGACGCGAAAAGAAAGAGCCCTTGTTAGGCTCTCTCAAAACAAATTTCAGTCATTCCTCCTGGTGAATATTTGACTATAAAATGTCCAAATTCTTTTAATTTTTTTATAATATTCTCATACTGTTTATCTGTCGCACGAAATGTTACAAACCATTTATTCGGTTCATCTGCCCATCCGCAATTTCCTGTGCTTCCATCAAACCAATGCTGATAGTTACTAACCGCTTTCAAAACAATCATAACATCTCTTTCATCAACAATAAAATGTCTTAATTTTTTGAGTTTAAACATAATATTTTCTCCTTTCCATTGCTGTTATTCGTTTCATAACATACCTTGTTTTAAACGCGAAAAAGAAGAGGCCATGTTTCCACAGCCTCCTGCTTTTCACTTAATTTTAAACGGTAGAATATCCCGGAGTGCGCTTTTCCCTGCTGATGACGTCAAAGTATCCGTTTTCTCCCAAATCATGGTAATGATGCCCATGGTAAATGCGCCAACTGTCGGGACAATCACTTTTGCCCAATCGATTCGATTCTTTTTTCTTGCTTGCTCTTCTTCCTGAATACGATTTTCTTTCGCATTTTCAATTTCTCTGCTCTTTAAATCATACTCATCATTGAGCTGCTGAATTTTGATCAACCGATCGGCTATTTTTGATACTCCTTCTACAGTTTTTACATACTCATCAGTACCTACGTCCATGTTGTTTAGAAGATTCATCTGACTTTCGAATTCATCCTCCAGTTTTTGTTTTACACTCATACTTAAATTCCTCCTTTAAAATTTATTCTCATATAAGGCGTTGTTATTCTTGCGATTTTCCTCGTTTTAGAATAATTTGGTCCTTATCAAGATAATACCGATCTGATGGGATTGACACTCGTATGGAAAACTCCCCAGGGGATTCCGGGTCAACCTCTTCTAAGTAGAAATATCCATAAACCGTCTTCCTGGTTAAGACCCATCTCGTTACGAACATTCCGCATGCAGCTGATACAATGCACCCGATCGTAATCATGAAGATATCAAGCATTGGTATCGCTCCCTTCTTTTGCGTGTGGTGTTAAAGTATCCGTTAATGCTTCTAAAATTTCTTTATACTCAGCTGTAGTTATCATACTCATTTGATATTGTTCTTTCGCCAATGTTCGTAACTCCCTACATTGTAAAACGCTAGATATCATCGTCAGATTGTTATTTATAGCACATAATAGTGAATCCTTCATATTATTACCCCTTTCCAAAAACAAAAGAAAGAGCCGAAGCTCAATCTTTTTTGAATTTCTTGACAAGTTTCATAATATCAGTTATGATTACAAATAAAGCTCCTCCAATAAACATTACATCAAGAAAACCTGCTAAGAATGCCATACAAATCAACTTTATTCTGTCTTTCGCTGTCCTACATCCATTCTCATCTACACTTTCCTGAATTTTGTTACAAATTTCGCCCGTTACCATAAACATACTATTACCTCCTTGAAATATAAAGTTTATTCTTCATAATATGATTTGTTTTTCTCGCGAAAAGAAAAGAGACCCCTAAGATCTCTTTCGAATGTCGTAAGTTAAATGATGATTGATACGACTCTGCTGTCTTCTTTTGTATCGACGGATCTGTTCTATTCCATCCGGTGTGTCTAGAACAAAGTTTCGAATTCCTTCAAATATCAATGCCCCAAGCCTCCATCCAATGGATAATAACACTCCTGCTACAAAGATCATACATAACTCATACATCGTTTTCTCCTCCTTTTATTTTACGATTATTTCATAATATACGATGTATTTCATGCGAAAAAGGAAACAGCCCTTGCAGGCTGAAACCTTATGCCAACCATATAATAGTCATAATAATTAAAACGATTCCTACTAAGAATATAAAGTCTAAAACACCTCCTAAAATCCACAGACCAAAACACTTCCAAAAATCTGTTTTCTTTTTTAATCCGTAGATTTCATAATACTCTTTCCTTTTCTCAATATTCTTGTATAATTTTCCAATAAACATAATACTATTACCTCCTTAAAAATATGGTTTTGGTTCATAATACACTATGTTTTTCTCGCGAATAAAAACTTTTTAAATTGGTGTATTAGCACTATTGAACAACTTTCTTAAATTAATAATTTTATTAATATATAGTTATTAGCACTTTTGAACAACTTATAAGAAATAAAAAGTTTTTGAAAGCAAAAATAAAAGGATTTGTAGGAATGAAGGAGAAAAATACTCCTTCACCCCCATCAATTTATAAATTTCGCATGCTATTTTTCAGCATAATCTCGTATACAGACATTTCAGAAGCGGATTCGCACTTCTCCATACGTTCAATATCTTCATCCCATTCCGTTGCTACAGAATTTCCATGAAGCTCGGAATAGACCTCATACATGTCTTTCCAATTTTTATATTGATTGTAGGTAATTTTTCCCTGTAGTTTGTATTCATTATGATACCGCTGTAGCATATAACGAAGGACCATCATGATCCCTGCCGATTGCGCCTCCTGACGCTTCTCTAATTCTGTTTTTTCTTTCTTTTGTCCTTTTAGAAGAACGCCAACCCACCCAATAAGGGCAGTGGCGACAATTGGTAACAAAATATAATACGTTTCCAATAGAACCTTCATTTTGTCACCTACTTATTTTCCGCCGCTTCATTACTGACTTTTCCTGTCTCAACAAATTCTTTAAAGATCTGATGTAGACCAGTTGATGCAAGTCCCATAAATGCGCCGTAAACTACTGATTCAATGGAAAGTCCGCTAACAAAAATGTTAAGAACACCTCCAAAGATTGCCAGAATCCACGGAATGTCATTATTTGGGATTTTCTGTAAGAATGTAGCATGCTTAATAATATAACCGATAATCAGACAAGCGAGAACTACCACCAGCACAAAATGATCGGCTAAAATTGTTGAAAAATCCATATTATAACCTCCTTATGCGACTACACGTTCTAGCTCATAAGGAATGAATGCCCATGCATCTTCTCCTACGATCGCATAAGCAATGGAGAATACTTTTAACCCGTAATCAGCAAGAAAATTACAAACCCATTCCTCTGCTTCGATCCAATACTTTCGCCTTACCATCCGATGAATATCATCCAAAAGATTGAAACTCACCATCACGCAATGACCCAACTCGTGGATCAGTACCTTTTTTAGAAATTCGCCTCTCAAAGTGTCCGACACGTAGATACAGTATGTTACTGGATCTGTAGTCGCAACTCGTAATGTATCGGTACGATCCACAAGAAAGTCACTATTTGGATTGACGAAATATACTCTCCACAAATATCCATTCATGTAAAAGCTATCCATAATCGCTCCAAATATCAAATTACGTCGGCATTTCTCCTACCAGGGCGGTAAGATCTGCTTTCATCCGCTTCCGCATGGTCGGATCAGCATCTTTCCACATCTCCCGGAATGAATCGATTGCCTGGTTCATGTGTTTCATCGCGTGTTCATCCATCCGCTGCTTATCAGCAGGAGATTTTGATTCTGTATAATGACGTTTCGCGCGTTTGTATTCATTATATTCCCTGGACTGTTTCGGATCGTCGTCCGGATCCCAGTCCCAATCATCATACCCCATTCGAGAGCCAGACTGGGAACGATTACCGGCTCCACTTGTCTGATAGCCGTAACGTTCCGCCATCTTATCTTCGAAATCCGGATCGTTGATATATCCATAAATATAAGGATACTGCATCATCATATCGGGTATATATCCCATACGAGCGCCCCTTCCTTTGGGAGCAAATCGCCCATTCGCATAATGTCTGGAATTATACCCCATTCGTCCGTCGTCATCATCATCTTCATCTGCTTTTTCCATCGCTTTTACGATCGTTTCATAGTAGCAGGCTTCCATACAAGCCTTTTCAGCCTCGGCCAGATCTTTAATCATATCTGCGACTTCCGCACAGTCTTTCGTATCCAGGTCGTTGACATCTTTCGTATGAAGCTCAGAAGCAAAAATCTTGACCAGATCCTTCTTCAGTTCGCAGATCTCATCATAGGAACCGCTTTTTTTCATGTCTTCTAATTTCTTATGACTCATAGTAAGCACCTCCTATGCTAACCGTTTTGCAATAAGGGATGAATTCGGTGCAATAACAACAGATGTCGTGCCAACATTTGTTACCGTAATTCGATCATTATCCCCGCAGCAATTCTTAAGCAAGGTTGCTGCACTTACGTTATAAAGAGCTCCAACTGTAGCGACAGTTGCAATCATGGTCGTTTCTGGAAGATCTTCTCCGCCTGCTTTTAAACGAAGAGACGCCGTCCCTACTGCTGTTGCACCAATATTCCCATGGAACATCAACTCATAAATTCCCTGATTTCTCAGTTTAATACCGCTGGAGCCCTGTCTGTGGCATTCTGCACATCCAGTATGAAGAACTGTCAGGTCAAACGTTATAGACTCCCCAGGAGCAAGTGTCTGCGTTGCAGAGTTTGATAATACAATCATATTTCTAACCTCCTAAATATGATAGAGGGGAGCGGACTTAGCCGGACCTCCCCATAAATATAAATCGATCAGTTATAAATTAGCAGCAACCGTTGTTGCATCCGCATCCACTGTTGAAGCCGAAGTTACCATAATTGTAGCAGCAATTCGGGTTCGGTACTACGTATGCCGGTGTCGGGCAAGGCTGAAGCTTATCGATCAGGTAATCGTTCTGGTTCCTCTGGGATACGGCAAGGTTGAATGCCTGTACCTGGCTTCTCAGATCGGCAATTGTCTCATCCTTCTGGCTCATCTGATATGCTACAAGTTCGTCATGCAGTGCGCGGTAGTTCGCATTGTCATTCTGAATGATCTGCTGTGTCTGATTTGCGATTGCATTGGTTACTGCACAAGTATCCTGAGCCTGCTGGAAACGTACATTCATGATTGCTTCCCTGTTCTCGCAGCAGCAATCAGCAAGCTGGCGAGATACCGCATTTGTATCCTGCATCTGCGCGATCGCGTTGTTGTTCAGAGCCTGCTGAAGAGCGAAGTTACCCTGCTGGATAGTGTTTGCAATTCCATTCATCTGGCTCAGCTGATCATAGCCAAGAGAGCACAGGCCGTTTTCCAGTCCATTGAGCTTATTTGTGACTGCCTGGTTATTAAACCCTGCCTGAAGATCGGAGCAAGTCGCTGGAGTACCGCATCCACAGCTTGATCCACCATAACCGCCACCGAAAAGTCCTCCTCGGTTTCCGAATCCTCCGAAAAGAGCAAGGATAATAATAACAGCCCACCAGTCATTTCCCCAACCATCGTTGTTCCTGGCATTTCCGTTTGTTACTGCTGCGATATCCGCAATACTCGGTGCACAATTTGAAGAATTAAACATAGATTCTTCCTCCTTAAAAATTTTATTTACAAACGAGAATCTTTCTTAGAACGCGCGCTTTTTCTAAAAAGATCCCGATTTGTATCGATTAAAAAGCACAAAAAGAAGGCCCTATAAAATTCGTAAGACCTTCAAATAAAATCCATTTTGAAGTTTTTAGATTAGAATGGGAGATGCATCTGATTTCTTGCGATCTGCATCGCCTGTTCTTTTGTCATCCCTACTGATTTCAAAATATTGTTGGCCAACTGTTCTCCCGCTTTAGCATCGTTATTTAAAATCGCATTCATACCAGCCTGAGCGAAAGGAGACTGCTGAATATTTGGGTTGTTTCGAATCATCTGTGCTGCCATATCTGTCAGTTTACTCATTCTCAGTTCCCTCCTTCTTTGGATGTGGATTATTCCGTTTCTGGAAGTTTCTAGGTTTGTTTAACTTCTTATCGAGAGCCGCAAGTCTCTGATCGATACTATCCAGTCGCATTTCAAGTGGAGATTTCTGCTGTTCCGTATTTTGAGGCTGCTCTGGAACAAATTTTAAAGTTGCGATTGTGCCTTCCTTGGTCCACGTTTTTGCATAGATACAAGAATAGTCATTCTGTGGGAATAGGGAAACCGAGCCGTCCATTGGAACCTCCTGCGGGGTAATTTCGTCCGCATTTGCAACGGGTCTTCCAGGAATCATAGCAGGCATTGACGGGCGCTGGAAATTATTGAATCCGGAATATCCGGGAGACTGGCTATTTGTGTTAAAAGACCCGGAAGTATTGTTCATAGTTCCAGGATTATTTCCCATCCATGGGTTTGTAGGTCCATAATAGTTTGACATGGTATAACCTCCTTTTTATTACCATAAAACATATTTCGGTTTTTCCTCTTGAAATATCTTGTATCTAAGATAATCATCCAATAGTATCCCGACCACTGATAGAAAAAACCAATAAACCGTGTGAGATAAACAGATTTGACCAAGAAGATTGAACGCATTATCTGAATAATCCCAAATATCAAGTTTCAACCATAGGTTTAAAATACATCCACTAACAAATTCAATAACTGTGATTAGAATTGTACTGTAAATCATCTGTTTTATCAGTGATATTTTCGGCATTTTTTCATTTAGCAAACCGATTAATACAAAACAAATTCCACCAACCACGATCATCGTCCAGTGACTAAAACCTCTGGCTAATATTTCAATCCCAAAATAGCAAATACCTCCAACTAAGAATAGAAACAAATATTTTAAAATATATTTTATCATATTTTTAGACCTCTGACTGGAGTGCTTCCATAACTTCTGAATGAAATTCCGTTGGAATAGTAGTATTATATGTGATTGATTTCACACTTTCTTTATCCGTCAAAGAATTAATAAACCGAGTCAAATCCCGAAGCCTTGTTTCGTTATACACAACAAAGCCCATGGCAGTTTCCTGAATTTTTGCCATGTCGCTGTTGCTATAGAATTTACAAGGCTCACTTTCATCTCCATTATGCCATGGAATATTCTCCTGTCCTGAAGCCACCATAGACTGAAGTCCAAGCAGATAAATCATATCTTTATCTCCTAATGGAAAGTGTTCAATTCCGGCTGAAATATCAACATCAACCCCGTCACTTAGAATCTTCTGTTCTGTGGATTTCATCTCTTCGATTTTTGATGCTTTTAGGTCTTCCAATGTTGGTTCATAAGGAGGAATTTCCTCTGGCGATTCGGGTTCATGATAAATAGATTCGTCGTTGGAAAGTTGATAGCCGTTGTATTTAGCGGTTGTTTCATCATTACGGTAAACTGTCGTAAAATCATGATAGAATCCGACTCCGATATCTGTCTGGCATTTTTCATCCAGATACAGATCGAATCCGGCGTTTGACACTTCCATGTCTGAGTCAAATTTCAGAGTTACAATATTGTCTTGTGGAATCACTGTGCATTTATATACTTCTGAAGAATTTATAAATTTTAAGTAAGCCATAAAATCATCCTTTCTTAATTAATTGGTAAATTAATGCGCATGACTTATACGAGAATAGTCCTGATGATACCTGGGTATATGCCTCATGTATAGAATCAACAGGAACTCTACGTGTAAGTTTTATCAAGACCTAGACTTTTGTATATCGCACAGTAACGCACTTTTCCCATTGCTGGTTCCATCCGCTGTCCGAAAATATGCGGATGCCAGCGCCATTACACCACACGCCAACATAATTTGCTGTCCCGCTATACCGCGGAAGCGGTAATGGATATGACTGTCCGCCATCTGCACTGCGGATATATGAGTTTTGCGTATCAATCCACAATGTATCCGCAATATTTGTCAGAGGCATCGGGATTGTTATTGTATTGTTTGGAGATACAGTCTCTGTTGTGATATATGTGCGACGGTAGATTCTTTTCCCATCCACCCACGTTTCTCCGGTGTCGATTTCCTCGGATGTCGAAAACGTGTGAGTGAGTTTTAATTTGTCATTTAATTCAGAAACCGCTTTGGCCCCCGCAACCATTCCGTCTGCCTGATTCGCTACTAAATCTTCAAGATTATCTATCACATTTGATTTATTAACCTTCTGATTAATTTGATTTTGCAGATTTCCAGCCACATCGCCGGCAAGCTGTGTTTCCAAATTATCAAACCATGTGTCAAACTCGTTCTGCCACTGTGCAACTAACGCGTCAATATCTACGGACTGAACTGCTGCAATCACGAACGGACATTCAGATGATCCAACAACATACTCAATATTTGACTGAGCGATCGACGAGGTACCAGCAGGAACATAAATATAACCAAGTGGATGCTGCCATATATTATTATCACCTTTTGCCATAGTTGGTTTAGAAGGCGAACTTCCGGCGACCCCCTTTATTACTTTAATCGCATTGTTCCGAACTGCGTTTGAACCATTTACTTCAATTACAATTGCATCGTAACGATTGAGAATAACTTCGGAAGGTTCTAATGTTACTGGGTAATCGGCGTCATTTAGTGTCCATGTGTGATTAAACCATGCCCGTCCAGTTCCGACAACGACTGTATTTCCTTCCCCTGCGGTAAGAGAAAATCGATCGCCGATACTGTTATATACGCCGTCCTCGATGATTCCATCAAAAATACTGGACATTTGCAGTGCATTATATTTTCGATCTCCACTGACCGAATTATAAAAACCTGATGTTACGGCCATAATATTCCTCCTTAAAAGTTTGTATTAAATGTTGGGATTCTGGTTTCTCCATTTTGATCGTCTTGACTGTATACCATTTCTTCTAATCGACCCTTCTTTGAATTTCCGTATTCATCTTCAACTTGAACAGAATCGCCTAGGAAGAAGTCTTCGTTATAAGTATACATTCGCGTAGTATCAATTTCGGCATCCACAACTTCTTTCATTTTATTACTATCTAACTCTTCTTTCCCTTTTTGGTCTAAATAAGAATTTACATTGGTTACATCCTGATCAACGCTAGTGTCAAGATAAGTTTCCCTTCGCTCAATTCCGGATCCGCTTCCAACTGATCGATAAGTTTTTTCATTACTTCCCTGAGAACCAGCAACTAAAACAATATTTTTGTAATCTTTGCAAGATTCGTAAAAACTGCTATTTATTAAATTATCAAATCTTGGGGAGAATACCACATATGGATTCGTTTCTTGCTCATAGCTTCGATCTGTTCCTGCATATAGTTGAAATACAAATTGATTCGATGCATTTAAAGTTACTTTAAATCCAATTCCTTTATCTGAACATATCTTTTTGACCACATCAAATAAATATTCTCCCTGATATTCAAGGGTGTCTACTGTAAGGGACGTGATTGCCGTATCTGCCGAATCTTGAAATATGAAATTCGAGATTTTTCGATCCGATATCGAAGGGGTTATAATATTTTCATCGATCAGTTTTTTAATTGCTGATTGAAGGTTTCCACTAATTGTGGTTCTATTCCATATAATCCTTCTATATAAAATACTTTCAAAGGATCTTCCTGTGATAATCCAATAGGATCCATTTTCAGGATCTGTTTGAATTTCTTTCTCTTCGATAATCATCCCATGCTCAGACTCATCAAATACTAAATAGTAGTCTTTTAAAATCTGATTTACTTTTTTATAATTGGTACCAATGTAGAGTTCAACATCACCGGTGTCACAAAAGCGGTCTGACCAAATGAATGAATTGAAATAGTCAATAATATCGATAGATTCGAAATTTTTATTTAGTAATATCGTTTGCATGATGTCAAACCCCCGTATACAGCACGTTGTGTTCGACTCGAAATTGCAAATTATCAGCTCCACTATCCGCTTCATAAGCAAACACATTGTCGCCGTTTGACAGACCAATCCAATCCGAGTCCCGATCTAAACAGTTTAGGATATTTGTATAAATTCCATCTCTTAGTAACTGAATGTATTTATCGTTTTTCACAGTCGATATAATAATCTCGTCTCCTTGACTAATCCCTTTTCCGGTCATTTTTTGGAGCTTATTGTTATCGAGACGCATACTTTCTCTTGTTAATACATTGTAAATGATAATGTTACCAGCGCTTCCAAACGCATTGATCCGAATAATGACCCCAGTATCTTCATCACCTTCATACACGATTACATTTTCTTTCTTGTTTACAATTTCTCCAAATTCAATCAAGTTTTCTTCCAAAGACTCATTCGAAAATGGAAATTCAAACATTGGCTCAATGCCATAAAAATAGGTGACTTTATTTCCGTTCTCTCCAACAGAATGAAAATAGGGATATGGGCATATAATAGACACTTGAATTGTTACACTTTCCTTAAATATTACATGCGCATTACTTTCTACATACCCACTAATCTCACAACTACGACTTTCCGTATCAAATCGAAGGGTAGTTGCATGTTTTACAGGAAACATTCGATATAATAAATGTCGAACTTCTTCTACGGTATTTACAGGCAACAATGTGGCAGATATTACAATATTCCTCTTCGTTGCCCTGGAAGAAGTATATATAGATCCATCTGATGATGCCATCTCCTGATCATAAATATCTGCTGTAACCGCGTCAATTCCTGTAATATCCGTAATTGCGATTCCGTATTTCTCCGGTTTCGCTAATTCGATTTCCCATGAATCGCCAACGTAGTTGGTTACGGTTAAACTTTTAATCATTGCCCTCTTGTAGCTCCTTTCTCTAATGCGAATAGATTCTTCGTTTGACGATAAATGTCAGTTCTCGATACCGATTTCGGAGAGTAGATATACTGATTAAATGTACTTCCACCTCCACTTGCGGTTTTGGCTGTATCGTCTTTTGGCGTTCCGGAATAATTTCCAGATTTAAATTGTCCTGCTAATGTCACGTCCTTTGAATCCACAATCATTCCGCCTGCTTGGATTGGACGCAAAGTAAGCATAGTATTCAAACTTTGTGCTTCCTTCGAAACACCGGTTAGATCCAATACTGGAGTAATTCTAGGAGCTAGCTCCATATTATCTGACAGTATGGCTGGAAGATTTTTCAACACAAGACCAACGCTGGTTAACGCTGCGTCTGCAACTTGCTCTGATGCATCAGAAACTCGATTGATCATGTTCAGGAATCCAATCACCAGTCCCTCATCCGAATCCTCTCCCAATTGAATCATCTTTTTAGATGGGGAATTACTATCAAGTGCTTGTTTAGCTGCTTGTAATGAAGCCGATGCTACTTTTGCCGCTGCGTTAATCGCCTCTGACTTTTTGGAATTAATACCATTGATCAAACCTTGAATCATATCGCGGCCAGCATAATAAAAACGACTATTGGAATCGTCTGCTGCATTTTCTACGGATGCCATAATAGCTCGAACGGTGTTAGTGACCTGTGTTCGCTGACTTTGCATTCCATTGATGAAACTAACGATTAACGCTCGTCCATCATTTTGAAATGTTTTTTGGGAACTTCCAAGAATTTTACGTACTGACGTAATCATAGTGTTGAACATTGTTGTCATGGTGACAGTAAGTAATACTCCGCTCCCTGCTAGTGACACTGTCATACTTGTTATAAATGAAGTTACTACGGTAACTCCAGCCGCCCTTAATGTGTCGCCTTTCGATAGGATCGCATTTACTCCGCTAGTCATAATATTTGAAAACGTAATCGAGATCGTGGGTCCAAAAGATGCAATAGAACTAGACATTGCGACTAATGTGGTATTAATACTCACAACTGCTGAGGACATTTCTGACGGAACTTTACTTAATTGCTCCACAAACCCTGCAATTGAGCTTCCATCACTATTCGACATATTATCAAATAATAGAAGTAACGAATTCATTTGTGATGTAGCTGTAGACACAGTTCCAAGATCGATTTCGCTAATACTTGTGTAATAATCGGATAAAGCATTTCCGAGCGAACTTAAATTCTCACCAAAACCCTCCAGCGTGTTATCTCCTGTAAACCAAGAAACAAGACCACCACTGTTCGGTAACGACTCTGATAAAGTAGCAAGCGCTTGAGCCGCATTAGCTGAGTTTACAACCACATCTCCGTCCATCCCCGCTACACTGTCTGCATAGGCCTTAATTGCCGGACCAAATTTCTTTAACTGTTCCCCGAATGTGTCGATATCATTATTTCCAGCGAAGAAGCCAGCGACTCCACCAGTATTTGGCAGTCCATTGGCCAGTTCTGACATCGCTTTTGCCGCATTCGCCGAGTTTGTTACGACATTTGCATCTATTCCGGCTACACTGTCTGCATACTGTTTAAAACTTGGACCAAACTCTGCTAATTCTTTCGCAAAATCTGATAGACTATTTTCCCCAGCAAAGAACGCCGCTACTCCCCCACTATTAGGAAGAGAGGTAGCAAACTCTGCTAAGGTTTTCGCCGCATTGGCAGAAGCAGTTACTACATTCGCGTCAATGCCGACCATGGCATCCGCATACTGTTTGAAATACGGAGCAAATTCTGCAATCTGCTTTCCAAAGTCTGTTAAAGACGCTCCTCCTGTAAACCAAGAGGTTAACCCGTTGATCACATCTGCTGCAGTTAATATTAGGATTGCACCTGCTAACGCCTGAACACCCTGCATAGAGCTAGAATCTACATTTTGAAGCCCCTCAAAGAATGGAGATGCATTCGTCATGAAATCACTCAAATCCTGCCCAATTTGAGGAAATGAGCTGGTAACACCGGATAAAACACCTCCAGCAATACCGCCAATAAAGTTTCCAATCGCGGTTCCAATCATTCCAAGCACATTTGCGCCCTCACTAATGAGCCAGTTAAAGCCTGGAATTTGATTTAAGCCACCTAATGCTGCCAACACGGTAGTCAAGCCAGCCACAAAGATAGCCAGTCCGGCAACACCACTAATTGCAGCCGGAATTGGAATAAAACTTAAAATAGCAATTGCCGCTGACAAGGATAGCATCAAAGCAGACAAACTTACTGCAATTTCCAATGTTTCGTCAATTGGCAATAAGCTTACTACAAACAGCATTGCTGATAGAATCGCCATAACCCCGGCCATTGCTAATGCGCCTTTTAATGCATTTTTTGCCATTCCAGCACTAGACGCTAACAATCTGTAGCAAACAATCAATGCACTAATTGCCGATAATAGACTGGTGATGTCATCGGCGCTAACGTCTCCAGCTAGCGATAATACTGCGTCCATAATACTCTTGATCACGGACGCTACTTTCTGTACAATAGTAGGGACATTCTTCTCTAAAATATCCAAAGCACCAATTAATAAATCCACTAGCGCCTGCCCAATTCTCGGCATATATTCGACTAAATCTTCTAGTAAATTTGCAATCAAATATAGCACAGTGTCTGATAATGCAGGAGCAACATTTTTAACTGATTCTAACGCCTGCAAAATAATAGTCACAAGTGCATCCCCCAACACAGGAGACATGTCTGCCAAACTTTCAGCAAAGACAACAATTCCAAGTGCTAATTCTTTCATAAATACTGGAATCATTGCTAATACACCAGCTATCAAACTAAGTAACACACCGATGCCAGCTGCTCCAGAAACTGCTAGTGCACCTAATCCAGCAGATAGTGCAACCATACCAGCTCCAATACTTAACGCAGCCACCCCAAATAAAGCGAATGCTCCTGCAACTGCAAGTAAAGCGGTACCAAATGGGGCTAATAATGCCGATGTTGTTCCTAAAGACGCCAATACAACAATCAATGAGCCAAGTCCTAATACAAGACTTTTCCACGGCATACTTCCAAGAACTTTGATCGGAATGATGATTAAATTTAAAGCAGTCGCCATAATTGCTAAGCCAGCGCCAATTCCAGCAAATGAACCGGACGCTACTTTCACTTGTCCAAGGGCTCCTAGCGCTACCGACATTATGCCAAGTGCAGCTGCCGTTCCAGTTAAACCTTGAATAAGTTCTGAAGTATTCATGCCAGAAAGAACTTTAATTGGGATCAGTAACATGCTAAGAGACACAGACATCGAAATTAAGGAAGATGCTACTCCTTTCATTTTGATGTTTCCGATACCTCGAAGTGCAATGGTCAATGCTCCGATCAATGCTCCAACAGCTCCAAGGCCCTGAATTAATTCGTTTATATCCATCATACTAAAAAGTTTAATTGCTCCATACATAATAAGCATGGAAGAAGCAATCTCAATGATGGTAGCTTTTGCTCCTTTTAATTTGTCGAGCTTAGATGCCCGAATAAAGATTGTGATTCCTGCTAATATTGCACCAAGAGACCCTAGTGATTTTGCAATAGAGGCTGCATCCAAATCTGAGAATTTCGTCATAGCATCTGCCAACTTTTTCACAGCTTCAGCAAAAATCACAAGACCAATAGAAGATTTGATCATTTCCATTCCATTTACATTCTTAGATAGCATTTTTGCTGATGTAGCTAAACCTAACATTAATGCTTCCACAGCAGCTAACGCAGGCCATGTGTCATCCCAACTCTGGAATTCTTTCAACTTTCCTAATGCCGAGGCTAATACAGAAATGGCAAGTGACATAATCACCATCGAAGTAGCTGCTCCTGTGATTCCTGTCACTTTAAATTTACTTAAAATTTCCATTGTGGCAACGACCTCAGCAAGAAGTACGGTTACCCCAATTAACCCATCTTTTAACTTTCCAGGATCGACAAATGTAAGAGCTATTAACGATGCCGCTAAGATTCCAACAGCAGCTGCGATCTTAAGAAGTGTTCCCGCCTGAACGGATTTCTGCCAAACTTCCAAAGATTTTCTTGCTGTATCAAGAACATCAACAATTCCATCAATAATCTTATCGAAATTCGATGCTGCTTCGTCGATTCGTTTAAATGCTTTTCGAATCAGAACAGCAATTCCGACTAAACCGCCAACATCAAGCATGTCATCGATGCTAACGTCTTTAAATGCGCTCTTGATCTGGCTTGCTAACGGTGCTAATGCGTCTTTGACCATTCCAGCAAATTCTACAATCTTATCCTTTGTGGCTCCGATCGCATCCGCGAATTTTCCGAACATTTCAATCGCCGGTTCAAATCCGCCAAGAGCATCTTTTTTCACCGTTTGCAATGCGCCATCAGCTTCGTCCTGAAATTCGGTAATTGATTGCACTGCTTCCTTTATAGAATCGAAACTTGGAATGTTTATTTTGGTGTTTAAGAAATTAATGAAATCTCCGATTAGCTTTCCGGCTGTTCCGACAGCAGTAGCTAAAAAATTGATCGGTGTGGTAACTGCATCGACAGCTACGCCAAAAATATCCATGGATTCAGCTGCGTCAATCAACCATGAAACCATGCCACCAATCGTTCCGGTGATTCCAAAAATACCATCACCAGCTGGAAGAATTGCACCTACCAGTTTTCCAAAAGCTCCAACAAGCGTGGTAACACCTTTTGCGCCAAACGACAAAATATCGAATAATGCGCCAAAGGTTTTACCAATGTTTTTTGATGTCTGCTCTCCTATTTTGAAATTTTCCGTTAATCCTAAAAACTTCTTAGAAATATCTACTAATGTCTGTCCGGTAATCGGCGGAAATGCATCTTGAAATGCGTCACCAATTGGTCCAAGGATGTCGCCTAAGGTTTTCAGTACATTTGTGATACCCTGAATTACAGCCTCGCGACCGCCATTTATGTTCCAAAACTGAAGTGCAGCATTTCTTGCTTCTGTAGATGGTCCAATAATAGAGTTAAACCCATCGCTCATGGATGTAAATAGTTCAGCTGCTTGCTCACTATCACCAATAATGTATTCCCAAGACTGAGCCCATCCAGACTGAACGGATTCTTTCATGGTGTCGATGAGCTGAGTAAATGTCTTTACCTGCGTCGCTGCTTTTAGCAAAGTCTCATCATCTGCAAATTTTTCCAATGTCTTTACCAGAACATCAGAAGTAAGCCAACTCTGTTTTCCTCCAGTCGCGCTGATAGATTCTCGGAAACTTACAGATTCGTCCACTACGATACCCATCTGCTTCGCGGTTTCTTTTAAGGCATTCTGGAACAGCTCTCCACCCATACCGGCGTTTACAACGGAGTTCCAATCCTGTAAGCTGACACGCCCGGCTGCGATTGCCTGAGAAAGTTGATACATTGCAGTAGATGCCTGAGCCGAAGTAGAACCTGAACCTGCTGCCAAGTTCGCGATACCCTGAATTGCTTTTGCCGAAGTTTCCAGATCGACACCAGCCGCCGTGAAAGTACCGATATTTCGAGTCATCTCCGCAAAGTTGTAAATGGTTTTATCGGCGTACGTATTTAACTCATTTAATACTCTGTTCACATCCTCCAGAGTAGTTCCTTTGCTTGCGGTATTGGTTAAAATTGTGGTGATAGCTCCCATCTTGGTTTCGTACTCATTAAAACCAGTGAGAACCGGATCAATCGTAAGAGCTTTCACCATCTGGGTTCCAGCGTTGATAGCCGCATTGGTGATATTCTGTAATGCGGTGACACCAACAATTCCAAGATTCGTAAACCGACTGGAGATCAGATCAACACCTTTCTCGATTCCAGAAAGAGAGAATCCTTTTAATTGCTTCTCAATATTGCTTAAGCTTTTGGAAGCGGAATCAAAGTTCAGTCCCTTTTTTAAGTTGTCCAGAGACTTTAAACTGGTCTTAATCCCAGATTCGAACTGTTTATTGTCGAATTGCATCTCGACGACGCGTTCGTCTACACTTCTACTCATTCAGATGTCACTTCCTTCCATGCATTTTCGGCTATTTTATCGAATATGGGTCGTATTGCCGGGTTGATATAATCGCGTCCTTGAACGTATCCTCCATTATTGGTGCCATGCCCGTACTGCAGAATTACTGCGATCGGGACGCCATTATTGATATTGGAGTTCGTCCAATAAATCGAAACCTTTCCATGTCTCTTTTGAATCTCGTAACCCCAAGAAGCTGCAGTCTTTCCAGAATCTACAGGAGTCGCAGAAGCCAGAGCAGTAACTCCTTCTCTTGCATACTTCTCAAGATTTTTATAAAAGTCCATTTTTTGTGCTCTTTTAAAAAATCGTTCGGTATTATTAAAATTACCGCTCTGCTTTATTTTAATCATTTTGAATTTTTCTCCACTTCTAAAACTTTTTTAAATTGGTGTATTAGCACTTTTGAACAACTTTCTTAAATTAAT
>ERZ1643250.301-NODE-301-length-56907-cov-38.558257_pt1 | contig 56907 bp, 41 predicted proteins | sample MGYA00579262_ERZ1643250 | MGnify/ENA primary metagenome ERZ1643250 (study PRJEB29033, sample SAMEA4952265) | chicken gut metagenome | biome: Broiler Chicken; feature: Gastrointestinal Tract; material: Caecum | place: Ireland | collected 2018 | study: Broiler...
GTTTGGTTTTATCAAAGGCGTGGGCATAGATATCCAGTGTGGTACTGGGCTGGGAATGGCCAAGCAGTCCTGCCACGGTGCGGACATCCACGCCCTGGGCAATGAGCAGGCTGGCGTTGGTATGGCGCAGGCTGTGGACAGATAAGTTTTGAGGCAACCCATTTTCCTTGAGGATTTTCTTGAAACGGAAGGTAAAGGTCGTGGGTACCATGGGATCGCCGCTCGGTTGCCGGAAGAGGTAATCTTCCTCCGTCAGGGTCTGCCCTTCTGCCTGTTCCATCTGCCAGGTACATTCCTGCTTCCACGCTTTCAACAGCTTGCACATCTCTTTGCTGATGTACACCCTCCGGTTGCCGCTTGCGGTTTTCGGCTCCTTGGTGAAGATCTTTTGTCCGTTGAGTTTGACCACCGTCCGCTGCACATGGATGGTCCGGTGCCTCCAGTCAATGTCAGACCAGCGTAATCCGCAGGCTTCGCCGCGGCGCATCCCTGTGGCCAGTACCAGTTTGAAGTACACTTCATATTTCATGCTTTGTGTTTCCAGAGCGGCAATCAGCTTCTGCACCGTTTCCTCGTCGGCCACCGGGCGCTCTTTGCGCACGCCTTTAGGTTTATACACCCGCCAGGCTGGGTTATGGGTCAGGTAGCCTTCATCCACGGCACCGGACAAGATGCTGCACAGTGTGTTGTGCAGTCCCTCCACGGACCGTTCCGATAGCGGCTGTCCATCCGTCAGTTTAGGCTCTGAGCGCATGGCCTCGTAGAAGGCACGGATGGTTTCCTTGCGCAGATCGGTCAGTTTGTAATGCCCCAGCGCTGGCAGGATGCGCCGGATATCCTGCTGGTCACGGGAATAGGTACTGGCTGCCAGCCTGCCAGGGGCAATGTCTTTTAGCCAGTGTTCGGTATACGCTGCCAGCGTCATGGCATGGTTCACCGGCTGCGGGTCGTGCCGCACTTCCCGCTCGAACAGAACAGCCTGTTCGTTCAGCCATTTTTTGCACTGGCTGGGCGTGAGATCTTTCGGTGGATGTACCGTTTTCTGTGCAGCTTTCAGCCGGTTGCCTTCGTAATCGTAGCCGCGGGATACTACAATGAGATAACTGTTTTGTCCTCGTTTTCGGATGCTTGCCATTTTGACCACTCCTTTGTGTGTATTGACACAAAGGATACCAACCTCTGCGATACAAAGCTATCACCAAACCCAACGAAGAACGGCCACGATACTTGTGCAAACCGGGCAAAACACCAAAAGTTTGCAAACATAACTAATAGTGAGGATTCTCCCAAAAGAGAAAATCCTCACTGTGGGTGTGCCGGATAAACAGAAGCATTGGTATTTCATTCATCCAGGGCGGCACAGTATTCTTCCTCTGCCGGTGCCAGCAGAGAATCAAACAACCCGGCAGCCTCCTCTTTGCAGATATCCTGCGGATGGCAGTAGGTTCGTTCCAGAAAGGCGGTATCTGCGTGCCCCAGCAGGTCGGCCGCCACCTGCTTGCTGGTACCGTGTTCCAGCAGATAGGTGGCGAAGAAATGCCGCATGGTGTGCAGGTGGTATTCCTCAGGAAAACCGTTCCGGTCATACAGCCGCCGCAGACGGTGACTGAAAGTATTGGGGTGTACCGGCTTGCCTTTTCGCTGGAAGATCAGCCCGTTCCAGTCGGCCCCGTTGTTTTCAAGGGCCTGCTCAGTGAACAGCTCTCCCAGCTCATCGAAGACGATCTGCGGCATGACCACGATGCGGGCGCGGTGGTTCTTGGTGTCACTTTCCAGTACGCCCTGCCCTACCACCGTGCTGCGGGAGTGTTGGATCTTCACCTGATTCCCGCCGTGCAGATCACACCACCGAAGGGCACACAGCTCGCCGCGTCGCAGGCCGGTGGAGAGGGCCATCAGGTAGTACACCCTATAAAGAAGCGGCTCCTGCAGAATACACTGCAGGAGCTTTCGCATCTCCCATTGTTGGGGAATGCGCTGCTGAGGCTTTTCCACCCGGACTTTTTCGACCCGATGGGCAGGATTATAGAGCAGGATGTCATTTTTCGCGGCGTCCTGCAGCACAGCGGAAACGGCATCCAGATATTTATGTACGGTGTTTTCGCTCAGAGGCTTGCCGCCCCGTCCGGGCCGCTTGCGCAGTTCTTCTGCAAATTCCTCCAGGACCATGGGCCGGATCTTGCAGAGCGGCAAACCGCCAATATATGGATATGCCACCTCCAGCATTTTTCGATAACCGGCCAGCGTACTGGCTTTGTATCGCTTGGCTGCCCTGTCCAGCCAATGCTCTGCGTAGGCCTCGAACTTGGTGTTTTCACTTTCGTCGATGCCGGTGCGGAATCGTTTTTCCAGGCGCTCAGCCTCCGCATAGACATACTGTCTGATACTGCGCTTTGGAATCTCCTTGGGGACATCAATGGTGCGCGCCTGCATCCGTTTTTTCCCTGTCGTGGTGTATCCATTACAAATTGTAATTTTATATTTTCTTTCTCCGCGTTGTTGAATATAGGCCATGTACATCCCTCCTGCATTATGACGCCTGTGACGACAGTGACGGTGATGACGGTTGTGACGGCACATCCCGTGCCTGGCCCCCACTGTCACAACCGTCATTGCCGTCACCCGTGTCACTTTCTGTCAGGCAAAGAGACAGAAACCGTTTGTGGTTGCTGCGCTTTGTGTCCAGCAAAATTCCCTGCGCCGCCAAGGCGTCCTTGTGGCTTTGCAAATACCGGGAAAGCTGGGCCGGACCCCATAAGGAGCCCTGTTGTCCCAGCTTTTCCACCAACTCTGTGGCAGACCCGAGAAACTCGCCAGAGGCAAGCAGCTGCCGGATAGCCGGCAAGAGGTACATCAGCTGCAGCTCATCCGGCGAGCAGCTGCGGCTCCAGCAGCAGTCGGAGAATTCCAGCGTCAGTTCCCGATCTTCGATATCCCGCCCGGTGGCCGTCAGCAGGGCCGTTCCCTCCTGGCGCTTCTGGCGGATGAGAATGATGGTGCCGTCGGCGGCCCCGGTCAGACCATTGGTGCCGGACAACCGGTTGAAAGGGTCCTCGTCCGGCATTTTGCGCAGGTGGTGAATGACCAGCAGACAGACGTTGCAGCGGTCGGCCAGTTCTTTCAGTGCGGCGGCATCCTGATAGTCGTTGCCGTAGGATGCGTTGGCACCGGCAACCATCCGTACCTTTTGCAGCGTGTCAATAATGACCAGCCGGATGCCCGGGTGCTCGGCCAGCATCTGATCCAGCTGCTGCTCCAGCCCCTGCCCGATCATGGGCGCATGGCCGCAAAGGTGCAGACCGGCGGGCGCTTCCTCGGTCAGACGCAATGCGCGGGTGTGCAGCCGCCGCGGCCCGTCCTCCAATGCCAGATAGAGTACCTCACTTTTCCGGGTACGGAACCCGAGAAAGGGTTCTCCCCGGCAGACCGCCAGGCAGAGCTGCAGCGCCAGCCAGCTTTTTCCCACTTTGGGCGAGCCGCCCAGGAAGTACAAGCCGGGTGCCAGCAGTCCTTCCGCCAGCCAGGAGATGGGTTCCATAGGGTGGGCGTAGAGTTCCTGGAGGGTATAGGTTTTGAGTTCGTTTGACATAGACATTTCCTTTCTTGAAAAACAAAAAAAGCACCCGGTGCCCTCGACATTTCTGTCAAAGGCACCGGGTGCTTTGTAGGTATGGTGGATTGAAAAAAGGGTACACTTTCCCCTTATATCTTTTGAAAAAATATAAAAAATACAGCTCAACGCGCTTTTATAAAAATCACTTGCACAGGCAAGTTTTCTATTCATTAAAAGAAAAGTAGCAGTCCTGTTTGCCGCTCGCCCCCGGACTGTAGGAACACGACCGGCAGGGCGCCACCGCCCGTTCACTTGCACCGTTGGAGGTCTAAAGATTGCAACCTGAAACGTGCAGCCCCATCTGACGTGTGGGGAAACCTGCGTATCATTATGTCCCCGGAAAGGTCCTGGCGGAAAGATCCCGGTGGCTTATGGGATCTTTCTTGGATCGTTGTGGAATCGCTCCGACCATAGCGGCCATCCTGGCGCCAACATCTCTCGCTCTCTTTCCGTGGAACGTACCGATCGTGCTGAATATTCAATTTTCAAGGTGCCGAAAGTACTTTTTACTATACACGCCAAATGTGAAATTTTCTGCGTTGGCTTTACGCAAAATTTGGGCTTTTTCTATGAATCAACGACTCTGCTCCCGAAGGCGTTCCCGTTTGCGAAGTTTTTGGAGAGAAAAATCCAGGATTCTTTCTTTTCTCGCACGGAGCATGGTTCTGTAGAAATTCCTTTGCAGCTCCGATAGGAACGGGGTCGTTTCAATCAGACCATAAATTTGGTTCATATTGATTCTGGGAACGATTCGCTTTAGGGCTTTGTTGCAGTCCGGATTTTTCAGGGAGGAAATGAACTTGAAATATTGGATTTTCTGGCCGTTTTCTTTGATACCCGAAAGAGGTCTTTCAAAGATTCGTAATTCCAACTCTGCAGGATCTTCCAATGTTCTTTTCATGATCTCTTCGTCTGCTTGCGGAAACAGACAGCTTCCACAGTCGTAAACCGGCGCAAGCGATATTTCGTCGGTTCTGCTGTCGTACAGAAATCCCCAGTTACCATTATGTCTGTCCCAGTTGCCAATGAGGGCATCGACAATAAACATATCCCAGAACCGGTCCTTGAGTTGTTGGGGGTCCATTGCGCGCTGTTCTTCTAAGGTCTTGATAATATCGCTGAGCTCTGTGCCGTAACCGTTGTGGACAGAGTCGATAATCGTATTTTTCAGGGAGGCAAAATCCTGCAATACAAGGCCGCCCGAGGTAAAGTCCTTACAGGCAACGACAATTTTTTCTTTTCCGTTTTTGGTATACGTTCCCAGTAATGTTTCCTGTACGGGAATACCGACGATTGCAAAAATATGGGAACCAAGATATTCTGAGATACACCCATTGGCATAGCTCATGTTTTTATTGATGGAAGGTGCAGCAGGAAACTTTAACATATACAGTTCGTTGTTGTATAGCACGGAAATTTTGCTGCCATTTGCACCAGCATATGTCTTGTTCCGTACAGGTAGGTTTGTAAAATCAATCACAGGTCAATCACCTCGTTTCATCCTTAAATACTTTTCACGCAGATACCAAGCCTGTTCCGAAGAGATTTCCTGTTCCACCTCCGCCGAATTGATATCCGCATTCAGTTCGCTCCAATTCAGATCCCAATGGTAATCCTTCTTTCCATTGTCCACAAGTTTCCAGGAAGCGATCATATTTTCCAAGGAAGATTGAAGATAGGCAGGCAAACCGCGTTCAAGGTAGTTCTTACGTTTCGGCAAACCGTTTTCTCTGTCATAGCCTTGCACCGCATCCAAAGACAGGATGAATTCCATGGTGCACCCCAATGCCTTTGCAAGCTGCTGCACGGTCCGGGCAGAACATTTCTGCAGGGAACTCTTACCGGAGCAAATATCTATAATGGTTGTTTTGGGAACACCACTGATTTTTGACAAGCGATATTTGGTAATGTTTTTGCTATCCAGATAGCCTTGCAGATCCATACGATTTTCCTCCTTCTATCATCCAGTATATCGGTACACCGACCGTCAGTCAACTGATTTGCAAAAATAAAGGTTTATAACGCTGCCTTTGCCGTTACAGTAGTAAACGTTATCCGTAAGGACTCAGCCTGGGAGGACTGCAAGGTACGATTGCTGTGGCGATGTGTTTGGAAACAGAAGACAGGGGTTTGGGGAGAGCCCCCAAAATTTGCGTTTGGATATCCAAACGCTATGCTAGCAAAACCATCTGCCAGCAGGTGGGGAGCTTTTGGGCCCCTCTTTCGTCCCAGTCGGTGGGAAAACCGGCTGGGAGAGTGAATCATGCTATGATTCACTCTCTGCCGACATTTCCTGTTCACTCAGAAAAAGTGAATCATAGCATGATTCACTTTTTCCAAAAAATAGTGAGCCCGTATGAATCTTAATAAGATTCATACCTGCCTGTTTCAGGAAAAAAGTGAATCTTATTAAGATTCACTGCCATACAATGAGGCAGAAGTCTGCAGCCAAAATGAGGGTTGGCAAAGTATTGATCCATTCTATGAAAGTTTTTGCAAAGACAAAAGAAAACCATACTATTTTGCCGGAAAGCCACTAAGATAAAACACTGGTGACGCAGCAAAGCTGCGTCACCAGATATAAGATTCTAAATGAAAAGAGGAGAAGCTCTACACGCTAAGCCTAAGCAGCGCTTTCCGCAGATCAGTAGGAAAAATCTGCTTTTTTCAGCTCAGGTCGCCGCCGTTGGTGGCGATGACCTTCTTGTACCAGTAGAAGGAATCCTTGCGCAGCCGGCTGTAGTCGCCGGTGCCGTCATCGTACTTGTTGACGTAGATGAAGCCGTAGCGCTTGGCCATCTCTCCGGTGGAGGCGGAGACCAGGTCGATACAGCCCCAGGGCGTGTAGCCCATCAGGTCGACGCCGTCCTTGACCGCCTCGGCCATCTGCTCGATATGCTGGCGCAGGTAGTCGATGCGGTAGCTGTCATGCACGGTGCCGTCCGGTTCCAGTGTGTCCTTGGCGCCGAGACCGTTCTCGACAACCATCACCGGGATGCGGTAGCGGTCGTAGATCTCGTTGAGCGAGTAGCGCAGCCCCTGGGGGTCAATCTGCCAGCCCCAGTCGGAGGCTTTCAGGTAGGGGTTCTTGAAACCGGCGGACACATTGCCGTCCGTCTTGACGGCGTCCTTGTGGGTGGTGACGCAGTTGGACATATAGTAGCTCAGCGTGTAGAAATCCACCGTACCGTTTTTCAGGATCTCGGCATCGCCGGGCTCCATATGGATGGTTACGCCAAGGTCCTCCCACAGCCGCTTGGCAAAGGCGGGATACTCGCCCCGGACCTGCACGTCGGAGCAGTACCAGTTGGTTTTACGCATGGCCTGCTGGTTGGCCAGGATGTCGGCCGGGTCGCAGGTGTAGGGATAGCTGGTGATGAAGCAGTCCATGTTGCCCATCTTGTATTCGGGGTAGTTGTCATGAGCGTACTTCACGGCCAGGGCGCTGGCGATGAACTGATGGTGCAGCGCCTGCAGACGGACCTGCGGGTCGTCGGGCATGGCCACGGCGGGGCCGCGGTAGTCCTTGCAGGTGCCCAGCGACATGACGGCGCCAAACGGCATCATACCGGCGTTGATCTCGTTAAAGGTCAGCCAGTATTTAACCTTTCCCTCGTACCGGGCAAAGATGGTCTTGCAGTAGTTCATGTAGAAGTCCACCAGCTTGCGGTCGGCCCAGCCATTGTACTTTTCCACCAGGGCGTAGGGCAGTTCATAGTGGCTGATCGTGACAAGCGGCTCGATGCCGTGCTTTTTACAGCAGTCGAACACCCGGTCATAGAAGGCAAGGCCTGCCTCGTTGGGCTCGGCGTCCTCGCCGGTAGGGAAGATGCGCGCCCAGTTGATGGAAGTGCGGAAGGTCTTGAACCCCATCTCGGCAAAGAGGGCGATGTCCTCCTCGTAATGGTGGTAGAAGTCGATGGCCTCATGGCTGGGATAGAACTTGTCCGGCTCGATGGTGGGGGTAAGCAGTTTCGGGCTGGTGTGGGTACCGTTGGTACACATATCCGGGATGCTGGGACCTTTGCCGTCCACATCCCAGGCGCCCTCAAATTGATTGGCGGCACAGGCGCCGCCCCATAAAAAGTCTTTGGGGAATACGGTTTTCATAGGTTGTTTTTCTCCTTTCCAATGGTTGCAAACAAAATAGACGGCAGGGGCGGTCAGGGGGTATGGGAAGACCGCACCACCGAAGAGCGGATGACAAGATCGGTGGAAACTTCCACCTTGATATGGTGGGGAACGCCATCCTGGATGGCGTTGATCAGGCAGCGCACCGCCACCCGGCCCATATATGTGCGGGGAATGTTCACGGTGGTCAGGGCCGGTTCCATGACCTGCCCTTCGGAAATGTTGTCGAACCCCACAATGGCAATGTCCTCGGGGATGCGGTAGCCCCGCTGTTTGAAGGCCTTCATGGCGCCGATGGCAATCAGGTCGTTTTCGGCAAAATAGCAGTTGGCCAAAGGGTCCCCCCGGTCCAGAACCTCCAGCATTTCTGTCATGGCCCCCTCGATGGTGGGGGCCAGCGTGTGGACGATGCTGTGGGCGATGTGCATGCCGTTGGCGCGCAAGGCCTTCTGGAAGCCTTCCCACCGTTCATCGAAGTTGCGCAGCGGCACAAAGGATTTCAGGTAGCCCGGCTGGGTCAGCCGGCGGCTGATGAGGTAGTCGGTGGCCAGGTAGGCGCCCTGGGTGTTGTTGATGACCACGCAGCTGCAGTCCAGCGGCTCCACGTTGGAGTCCACCACAATCACCGGCACCCGCAGCGAGAGGAACGCCAACGCCACATCCTGGTTCATCTCGGTGCCCAGCAGGATGATGCCCGCGCAGTCGGACACCCGCAGGTCGCTGATCTGCTGTTCCAGCGTGTCCTGCTGGGCGTAGAACTGCTGCACCTTCATGCGGTAAGGGGTTGCCTGACATTCCTGCACGGCGCCGCGCAGAATCTCGTCAAAAATGGGTGCATAAGAAAAGATGGCCGAGGAAGTCTGCACACAGATAAAGTAAATGCTGCCGGTACCGCTGGTCTGGGTCAGATGGCGGCTCAGATCATAGCCCAGCTTTTCGGCAGTATCGTAAACCAGCTTGCGGGTGGCGGCGCTGACGCCGGGGCGATTGTTCAGTGCCATGGAAACCGCAGCGGGGGAAAGCCCCAACTCCCGGGCAATGTCTCGGGCCGTGACCGACATGATTTTCGCCTCTCCTTCGTGGATTTGCCCTCATTATAAACCGGTTCAGAAAACAGTGCAACAGATTAAGCTAAATGTTAAGTAAATACTACTGAACAAAATGTTGAAATTTAGTGAACGGATCGATATACTGAAACTCGAAAAGGGACGCAGGCCGGCCGCGCTCCCAACCACTGCTGCACTGTTCATGCTGGCCGAAAAAGACCAGCACCCAATGGAGGAGGAATACCAAATGGCAAGCAAAGACTATACCCAGCTGGCGGAACAGATTGTCCGCTGTGTGGGCGGCAAAGAGAACGTGTCGGGGGTTACCCACTGTGCCACCCGGTTGCGGTTTACCCTGAATGCAGCCGATAAGGCAGACCGGGAAGGCGTCAAGAAGATCCAGGGGGTCATCTCGCTGGTGGAAAGCGGCGGCCAGTTCCAGGTGGTCATCGGCAACCATGTGGCGGATGTCTATCCCTTTGTGCTCAAGGCATTGGGCATGACCGATGCGGAGGCAGAGCAAAACAAGGGCGGCGAAAAGGCGGAAAAGCAGAACCTGGTCAACCGCTTCCTGACCACCATCACCGGTATTTTTACGCCGATCATCGGCGCCATGGCCGGTGCCGGTATGCTCAAGGGCATCCTGATTCTGCTGACCACCTTTAATCTTCTGGCAACTGACAGCGGCACCTACCGTATCCTCTACGCGGCAGCGGATGCGCTGTTCTCCTTCCTGCCCATTCTGCTGGCTTTCACGGCGGCCAAAAAGTTCGGCGCCAATACCTTTGTGTCGGTGGCTATCGGTTGTGCGCTGGTCTACCCCGATATGACCGCGGCCTATAACGCCGGGGACGCCCTGACCTTCCTGGGCATTCCCGTCAATCTGATGAGCTACACCTCCTCGGTGCTGCCCATCATCTGTGCGGTGTTTGCCCAGTCCAAACTGGAAGCCCTGCTGAAAAAGGTGCTGCCTTCCATGATCCGCAATCTGCTTACCCCGTTGGCATCTTTGGCCATCATTGTTCCGGCGACCTTCCTGATTATCGGCCCCGTCACCAACACGGTGGGCAACACGTTGGCGGCTGCCTACACGGCATTGGTCAGCTTCTGCCCGCCGGTGGCCGGATTCATTGTGGCCGGTATCTGGCCCCTCTGCGTCATGGCTGGTGTACATTATGGCTTTGTGCCCATCGTCATCAACAATATTGCGGTTTACGGGCGTGACACCCTGTTCACCATCACCGGCGTCTGCAACATGGCCCAGGCCGGTGCCACCGCCGGTGTCTTCCTCAAGACCCGCAATCCCGAACTGAAAGAGATCTCCGGTCAGGCGGCTTTCTCCGCACTGATTGCCGGTATCACCGAACCTGCCATGTACGGCGTCAACCTGAAGTACAAGCGTCCGTTCTATTTTGTCATGTTCTTCTCCGCCATTGCGGGCTGCATCACCGCAACGGTGGGGGCCGGTGCCTCTGCGCTGGTGGGCACCGCGCTGCTGACGCTGCCCGCCTATGCCGGTGTGGGCTTTGCGGGCTTCCTCATTGCCTGCGCCATCGCCTTCTTCGGCACCATGATCTGCACCTATCTGTTCGGCTTTGACGATTCCATGATCGATAACGCCTGATTTCCCGCCCGGTCCCGGGCTGTGGGGGCGTGTGCCGCCCCTTTCGGGGCGGCAATTTGTTTGCGCAAAACCTGCAAGGAGGTTCTGTATGAAACTGACCGTAGCCGATGACCGCCGCTGCCTGCAGCGGGACGGCAAGCCCTTCTTCTGGCTGGCCGATACCCTGTGGAGCGCCTTCACCAACATGACCGACGAGGAACTGGAAAGTTACCTCATCCTGCGCCGCCAGCAGGGGTTCAACGTGCTGCAGATCAACATTCTGCCCCAGTGGGACCGCTGCTGGACCCCGGCACCATGCATGCCCTGGCCTTGCAAGGCGGACGGTATGTTTGATTACAGCGCCCCCATGAACCAGGACTATTTTGACCATGCCGCCCACATGTGTGAAAAGATCACCGCCTATGGTTTTACTCCGGCGCTGGTGGTGCTGTGGAGCAACTATGTGCCGGGCACCTGGGCTTCGGGGATGGTATCGGGCAACATCCTGCCCGAGGCACTGGTGGAACCTTACTGCCGCAAGGTGGCCGAAACCTTTGCCCGGTTTGACCCGGTGTATATTCTGAGTGGCGATACCGATCTGGACACCCCGGAAAGCGCAGCCTGCTACGAGAAAGTGCTGTACACCATGCGCGGTCTTTGCCCCGACGCGCTGCTGACCCTGCACATCCGCGGGCGGTACACCTACCTGCCCAACACCCTGGCCCAGGGAGTGGACTTTTACCTCTACCAGTCCGGCCATAACGCGGGCTACCCCGAAAAATGCTATACCATGCCCGGCGAGATGCTGGCCGCCTACCCTCAAAAACCTATCCTGAACAGCGAACCCTGTTATGAGCAGATGGGCTACAGCGGCAACAAATACGGCCGTTTCTCCGCCCGGGAAGTGCGCCGTGCCGCCTGGATGAGTGTGCTCTCCGGCGCCTGTGCGGGCGTTACCTACGGAGCTCACGGCGTCTGGAACTGGGTCAAGCCCGGCATGCCGGCCAACCCCGTGGGGGGCGAAGGCTTCGACGCCGCAAAACCCTGGACCGAGGCCATGCAGTTCCCCGGCGCCTGGGACTACGGCTGGCTCAAACAGCTGCTGGAGGACCACGGCGTTACGGCGCTGCTGCCCGACGACCGGGTGGCCAACGTCATCAAGGGGGTGCGCCATGTAAAGGCCCCCGACGGGCGGGATATGCTGGAACCCACCACCTCTCCCAACACCGAGATCCGCATGGCCTCCACCCCGGACGGCCGCCTGAGCCTGCTGTATGCCCCCTTCAATACCTGCGTGCAGCTGAAAGGGGACTGGACCGGCGCCCGCATTACGGTGGTGGACCTGGCCACCCGCCGCACCGCCCACCCGGCGGTGCAGTATGGGGACGGTATCACCCGCATCGAGATCTGCCCCTTTGCCGAGGATATCCTGATCCTGGCCCAACGATAAACAGAAAGAGAGACTGCGTATGCGACCCATCAAACTGGCCTACGCCCCTACCCGGCGCAGCATCTTTTCGGCGCCCGACGCCGTAAAATACCGCAATCTTACCGCCCAGCGCCTGCGGGAGCTGGGGGTGGACTTTGTGGACATTGACGATATCAACGAGGAGGGCCTGCTGTACAGCGAGGAAGACCGGCTGAAAATGCTGGCAAAATTCCGCGCTGCCGGTGTGGACGGCCTGCTGCTGGCCCACTGCAACTTTGGCACCGAGTACCTCTGCGCCCGGTTAGCCAAGGACCTGGGAGTGCCGGTTTTGCTGTGGGGCCCCCTGGATGAGCGCCCCGAACCGGACGGCACCCGCCTGCGGGACACCCAGTGCGGCCTGTTTGCCACCGGCAAGGTGCTGCGGCGGTTCGGCGTACCCTTTACCTACCTGACCAATTGCCGCCTCACCGACCCGGTCTTTGCCCGGGGAATCCGGGATTTTCTGGCGGTGTGCAACGTGGTGCGTACCTTTAAAAAGATCCGCATTTTGCAGATCGGCCCCCGGCCCTTTGATTTCTGGTCCACCATCTGCAACGAAGGGGAATTGCTGGAGCGGTTCGGTGTGGAACTGGCCCCCGTGCCCCTGCCCGAACTGACCGCCGAGGTGAAAAAAGCCATTGCCGACGGCACCGAGGTGGAAGAAACCATGGCCTACTGCCGGGAAAAGATGGAAGTGGAAGTCACCGACGACCAGCTGCGCAACATTGCGGGGCTGGCGGTAGCCATGCGGCGGCTCATCGCCAAATACCACTGCCAGGCGGGGGCTATCCAGTGCTGGAACGCCCTGCAGGGGGAACTGGGCATCATGCCCTGTGCCGCCAACGCCCTGCTCAATGACGAGGGCATCCCCATCGTCTGCGAAACCGACATCCACGGCGCCATCACGGCGCTGCTGGTGGAAGCCGCCGCCAACGACGGCACCCGCAGCTTCTTTGCGGACTGGACCATCCGCCATCCCGACGAGCCCAACGGCGAGCTGCTGCAGCACTGCGGCCCCTGGCCGCTGTCGGTGGCGGGGTGCCGACCCCGGATCACCTACCCGCTGGCCTTCGACTGCCCGGGTTCGCTGACCGCCGAGGCCAAGCACGGCCAGGTGACCCTGGCCCGCTTTGACGGCGATAACGGCCAGTACAGCCTGCTGCTGGGCAACGCCGAAGGGGTGGACGGACCCAAGGGCATGGGCACCTACCTCTGGGTCAAGGTGGACAACATCAAACGGCTGGAAGCCAAGCTGGTGGAAGGCCCCTACATTCACCACTGTGTGGGCATCCACAAGGATGTGGTGCCCGTATTGTACGAAGCCTGCAAGTACATCGGCGTGCAGCCCGACCTGTATGACCCCGTGGAGGAACAGATCAAAGCCTATTGGAGAGGGGAAACAGAATGACAACGCAAGAACTGGAATCGCTCAGCTGGAAACTCCGCGCCGATGTCGCCGACATCATCATGGCCGGCGGCGGGGGCCACATCGGCGGCGATATGAGCGTGCTCAACGCCCTGCTGGTGCTCTACAAAAACCACCTGCACATCACGCCAGCCACGGTGGATGACCCCGACCGGGACCGCTTTGTGCTCAGCAAAGGCCACGCCATGGAGAGCTACTACGCCGTGCTGGCGGACTGCGGCTTTCTGGACCTGGAGGACGTCAAGGCCCGGTTCTCCAAGTTCGGCTCGCCCTACATCGGCCACCCCAACAACAAGCTGCCGGGCATCGAGATGAACTCCGGCTCCCTGGGCCACGGCCTGCCGGTCTGTGTGGGCATGGCCCTGGCGGGCCGTATGGACGGCCGCAGCTACCGGGTCTACACCATCATGGGGGACGGCGAACTGGCCGAAGGTTCCGTCTGGGAGGGGGCCATGGCCGCCGCCAACTACGGGCTGGACAACCTCTGCGCCGTGGTGGACCGCAACCGGCTGCAGATCTCCGGCAATACCGAGGACGTGATGAAGCAGGACAGCCAGGAACAGCGCTGGGCGGCCTTCGGCTGGAACGTCATCAGCGTGGACGGCAACAGCATCGAAGCGCTGGACGCCGCCTTCACCGCCGCCAAACACCACAAGGGCAAACCCACCGTCATCATTGCCAACACCACCAAGGGCTACGGTTCCGCGCTGATGGAAAACAAGGCCGACTGGCACCATCACCTGCCCAACGCCCAGGAATACCAGCAGATCATCCGGGATTTTGCCCGGCGAAAGGAGGCTGTCTGCCATGGCTAATACCATTCCCAACCGCCAGGCCATCTGCGATACCCTGCTGGCCCGCGCCGCCCAGGATAAGGATATCGTGGTTCTTTGCAGCGACTCCCGGGGGTCCGCGTCCCTGAGCCGCTTTGCCGATACCTTCCCCGACCAGTTTGTGGAAGTGGGCATTGCCGAGCAGGACCTGGTTTCCATCGCGGCGGGGCTGGCCCGCTGCGGCAAAAAGGCCTTTGCGGCGTCGCCCGCCTGCTTCCTGTCCACCCGCAGCTATGAACAGGCCAAGGTGGACTGCGCCTACTCCAACACCAACGTTACCCTTATCGGCATTTCGGGGGGCGTCAGCTACGGTGCTTTGGGCATGAGCCACCACAGCGCCCAGGATATCGCCGCCATGTCGGCACTGCCCAACATGCGGGTCTACCTGCCCAGCGACCGTTTCCAGACCGCCAAGCTGGTGGAAGCCCTGCTGCAGGACGAAAAGCCCGCCTACCTGCGGGTGGGCCGCAACGCGGTGGAGGACGTTTACACCGAGGACGCCTGCCCCTTTGCCATGGATAAAGCTACCTGGCTGCGGGAAGGGGAGGATGTGGCCATCATTGCCTGCGGCGAGATGGTGCGCCCCGCCCTGGACGCCGCCGAAGCCCTGGCGGCGGAGGGCATTACCGCCACCGTGCTGGATATGTACTGCGTCAAACCGCTGGATAAAGAAGCGGTGCTGCGCGCCGCCCAAAAGGCCAAAGCGGTGCTGACGGTGGAAGAACACGCCCCCTACGGCGGCCTGGGCAGCATGGTGGCCCAGGTGGTGGCCGAAAACTGCCCCCGCAAGGTGAAGAACCTGACCCTGCCCGACGCGCCGGTCATCACCGGCACCAGCAAGGAGGTCTTTGCCTATTACGGCCTGGATGCGGCGGGCATTGCCGCCGCCGCCCGGGAGCTGGTCCGATGAAACCGTACATTCTGGCCATTGACCAGAGTACCCAGGGCACCAAGGGCGTGGTTTTTGACGGCGAAGGCACCCTGCTGGCCCGGGCGGACCGCCCCCATGCCCAGAAGATCGACGCCAACGGCTGGGTGGAACACGATCCCCGGGAAATATTGCAAAACACCCTGGCGGTGGCCCGCGCCGCCCTGGAAAAAGCCGGGGTGGACCCGGCGGACCTGGCGGCGGTGGGCATCTCCAACCAGCGGGAAACGGTGCTGGCCTGGGATAAAACCACCGGCCAGCCCCTGTACAACGCCATTGTCTGGCAGTGCGGCCGGGCCAAAGACCTCTGCGCCCGGCTGGCCGATGCCGCCCCGATGGTCCGGCAAAAGACCGGGCTGCCTCTTTCGCCTTATTTCAGCGCCCCCAAACTGGCCTGGATGCTGGAACATATCCCGGCGGTACGGCAGGCAGCCGACGCCGGGACCCTGTGCTGCGGCACGGTGGACAGTTGGCTGCTCTGGAACCTGACCCGGGAGCGGGTACACCGCACCGACTATTCCAACGCCAGCCGCACCGGGCTGTTCAACATCCATACCCTGCGCTGGGACGAGGAGCTCTGCGCCCTGTACGGGGTGCCGGTGCAGGCGCTGCCCCAGGTCTATATGTCGGACGGGGTGTTCGGCACCACCGACCTGGGGGGCTTCCTGGGGCGGGCAGTACCCATCTGCGGTGTACTGGGGGACAGCCACGGCGCCCTGCTGGGCCAGGGCTGTTTTGCCCCCGGCACCGCCAAAGCTACCTACGGTACCGGGTCCAGCGTTATGATGCAGACCGGCGATGCCTGCATCGAGAGCACCGGCGGGCTGGTCACCAGCCTGGCCTGGGGACTTTCCGGCCGGGTAAACTATGTGCTGGAAGGCAACCTCAACTATACCGGGGCGGTCATCAGCTGGCTGAAAAAGGATGTGGGCCTGCTGCGGACCGACGCCGAGAGCGAGCAGCTGGCCCGGCAGGCTCACCCGGGGGACCGCACCTACTTTGTGCCGGCCTTCACCGGGCTGGGCGCCCCCTACTGGGACAGTGAGGCCACCGGCCTGCTCACCGGTATCACCCGCACCACCGGCAAAGCCGAGATCGTCCGCGCCTGCCTGGATTCCATCGCCTACCAGATCACCGATCTGCTGGAATGTATGGGCCGGGATGCCGCCCTGCCCCTGGCGGAACTGCGGGTGGACGGCGGCCCCACGGCCAACCGTTACCTGATGCAGCGCCAGAGCGACCTGGCCTGCCTGCCCCTGGCCGTGCCTGCGGTGCAGGAACTTTCGGCCCTGGGGGCAGCTCGTGCGGCGGCCCAGGGGGCGGGACTCTGCGCCTGCAAGGACTTCGGCCGCCCGGCCTATACCCGTTACCAGCCCCGCATGGAAGAAGCGGAACGCCGTGCGCTATACGGGGGCTGGCAGGACGCCGTGCGCCGCACCCTGTACCATTGACGCCTGTACCATTACGATAAGGAAGGACAGAAGAATATGAACACCACCGACCTGCAAAAGATCGACGCCTACTGGCGGGCATCCAACTATCTGGCGGCGGGCCAGCTCTATCTGCTGGATAACCCCCTGCTGCGCCGTCCCCTGACCCGGGACGACGTGAAAAAGAAGATCGTGGGCCACTGGGGCACCGTGCCCGGCCAGAACTTCGTGTATGTGCACCTGAACCGGGTCATCAAGAAGTATGACCAGGATATGATCCTCATCTCCGGCCCGGGCCACGGCGGCAACTTCTTTGTGGCCAACGCCTACCTGGACGGCACCTACAGCGAGGTGTACCCCAACATCAGCCGGGACGAGGAAGGCATGAAACGGCTGTTCAAGCAGTTCAGCTTCCCCGGCGGCATCTCCAGCCATGTGGCGCCCGAAACTCCGGGCTCCATCAACGAGGGCGGCGAGCTGGGCTATTCCATTGCCCATGCCTTCGGCGCTGTGTTCGATAACCCCGACCTCATCTGCGCTGTGACGGTGGGCGACGGCGAAGCCGAGACCGGCCCCCTGGCCACCAGCTGGCAGTCCAACAAGTTCCTGAACCCCAAGGGCGACGGCGCCGTGCTGCCCATTCTGCACCTGAACGGCTACAAGATCTCCAACCCCACAGTGTTCGGCCGCATGACCCACGAGGAGATGGAACATTTCTTCCTGGGCTGCTCCTGGAAGCCCTACTTTGTCGAGGGCGACGACCCCATGACCATGCACGCCAAGATGGCCGAAACCCTGGATACCGTCATTGAGGAGATCCACGACATCCAGCGCCGCGCCCGCGCCGGGGAAGAGATGGGCCATATCCAGTGGCCCATGATCGTGCTGCGCACCCCCAAGGGCTGGACCGGCCCCAAGGTGGTGGACGGCAAGCCCATCGAGGGCACCTTCCGCGCCCATCAGGTGCCCATTGATATCACCCTGGGCACCCCCCATCAGGAAGAACACCTGAAACAGATCGAGGAATGGCTGCGCAGCTACCATCCCGAGGAGCTGTTTGACGAAAACGGCTCCCTGATCCCCGAACTGCAGGAACTGGCCCCCACCGGCGACCGCCGCATTGCGGCCAACCCCCACGCCAACGGCGGCAAGCTGCTGCGGGATCTGCGCACCCCCGATTTCAAGGATTACGCCGTCGGCCTGCCCGCCCCCGGCAGCGTGGAAAAACAGGATATGATCGAACTGGGCGGCTACATCCGCGACCTGTTCAAGCTCAACGCCGACGCCAAAAACTTCCGCATCTTCGGACCGGACGAGACTATGTCCAACCGTCTGTATAAGTGCTTCGAGGCTACCAACCGCGACTGGAACTCCACCACCGTGGAAGGGGACGAGTTCCTGGCCCAGGATGGCCGCATCATGGACTCCATGCTGTCCGAGCACCTGTGCGAAGGCTGGCTGGAAGGCTACCTGCTCACCGGCCGCCACGGCTTCTTTGCCTCCTACGAGAGCTTCATCCGCGTGGTGGACTCCATGGTGGCCCAGCACGCCAAATGGCTCAAGGTCTGCAACCAGCTGCCCTGGCGTCAGAGCATTGCCTCGCTGAACCTGATTCTGTCCTCCAACGTCTGGCAGCAGGACCACAACGGCTTCACCCATCAGGACCCCGGCTTCCTGGATCACATCGCCAACAAAAAGGCCGATGTGGTGCGCCTCTACCTGCCGCCGGATGCCAACTGCCTGCTCTCCTGCTTTGACCACTGCATCCGCAGCCGCGACTATGTGAACGTGCTGGTCACCTCCAAGCATCCCCGGCCCCAGTGGCTCACCATGGAGCAGGCCGTCAAGCACTGCACCCAGGGCGTAGGCATCTGGGACTGGGCCTCCAACGATGCGGGCGAGGAACCCGACGTGGTCATGGCCTGCTGCGGCGATACCCCCACCCTGGAAACCCTGGCTGCCGTCACCATTTTGCGCAAGGCCCTGCCGGAGGTGAAGATCCGGGTGGTCAACGTGGTGGACCTGATGAAGCTGGAACCCAATACCAAGCATCCCCACGGCCTGTCCGACGCCGATTACGATGCCCTCTTCACCAAGGACAAGCCCATCATCTTCGCCTTCCACGGCTATCCCACCCTCATCCATGAGTTGACCTACGACCGTGCCAACCGCAACCTGAGCGTCCACGGCTACCAGGAGGAAGGCACCATCACCACGCCCTTTGATATGCGCGTGCAGAACGAGATCGACCGCTTCCACCTGGTCAAGGATGTGGTGCAGCACCTGCCCCAGCTGGGCAACCGCGGCGCCTACCTCATCCAGCAGATGAACGACAAACTGGTGGCGCACAAGAACTACATCCACGAAGTGGGCCAGGACCTGCCCGAGATCCTCGACTGGAAGTGGGAGTCCTGAAACTGCAAGGGGCTGGCTGAATCGGGTCCCTGCAGGTCTATGACCTACAGGGGAAAGTTGTTGTTTTACCGTATCCCATTTTTCCGGAAGAAATATGATTTTCTTCTGACCACCATCTGACCACTCCTTCTTCCCCGCCAGTTCTGTTTATCGTTTTCACGCTCCCACATTCTTTTATAACCACCACAACCAGCGCCGGAAGTTGTGCACACTACACAATTTCCGGCGCTGGTTCATGCTATTTGCCTGTCTGTCACAGTTCTCCGACCAGACTACTACGTCCAACTGGACTATAGCCGACTATTTTTCGGACAACTAAGCTCCACAAGCCAAAAAGCAAACAAATTATCGCTATTTCCACAAGAATTTGCAGCCAATGGAACAAATCCTTCCGCGCGTCAGCTCAATATCGGGAAGTTCTTTTTTGAAGAACTGTGACAAATCTACTGTCGCTGTTCCGCCCATTTTAATGGAAATGCAAGATAAACGTCCCGTTCCACCGGTTCCTCCGTATGGGGGAGGCCTTTTTCTTATATATCCCCCAGCAAATTGCACAAAGAAACGCGTTGTTTTTTATTTGGTACGGGAACGGGAAACAGTATGCCTCGCTGCGAAACTACAGGACGGGCTTTTTTTGATTCAGGCTTGGTTGTTTTGCTGCAACAGGGCGCAGCGGACGCGCCCCACCGAGATATAACCGTCAAACACCGCCTGCATATCGCTGCCGGGTTCCGCTTCGGCGCAGCGGTCGCTCCACAGGGTTAGGCGGCTGCTGCCCCCGGGCAAGGGTTCGGGGGTGTAGCGGTTATGATAAAACTGCATGGCCGAAGGGAACCGGTCGTACAGCACCCCCCGCAGGCAGTCGGGGTCGCAGGAGGGGAAGTTCAGGTTCCACACCTCCCAGGGGTGGATGGGCTGTTCCAGCAGTTCCCGCACCAGGGGCAGCATCCAGGCGTCCGCCACCCGCAGGTCCTCCCCGTTTTCGGTGGAGAAGGCCATGGCCGGGATACCGTTGGCCAGGGCTTCCATAGTCACCCCGATGGTGCCGGAATACAGAATGTCGGTGCCCACATTGTACCCCTGGTTGATGCCCGAAAAGACCAGGTCCGGCTTTTCGGGCATGACACAGGCCAGGGCCACCTTGACGCAGTCCGCCGGGGAACCGCTCACCGTCCAGGCCCGGACCCCTTCCACCGGGTAATCCGGCACCGGCTGCAGGTCCAGGGTGCCGAACACCGAGATCCGCTGAGACATGGCGCTGCACTGGCCAGAAGGCGCCACCACCCAGACTTCGCCCAGGTTCCTGGCCATCCGCACCAGGTGTTCCAGCCCGGGGGAGCGGATGCCGTCATCGTTTGCTACCAGGATCTTCATGCTTTCACCTCTCCCTTCTCCAGGATCAGGGTCTGGCCTTCCTCCGGCAGGATGCGCCGTCCCGCACACCGGGAGGCCACCTGCTCAGGGCGCTGGCTGTGCAGCGGCACCAGCACCTTAGGGGCGATGAGATCCACCATCTGCTTGAGGTAGTAGGGCCGGGCATGGCCGCCCAGGCCCATGGACCGGAAGGGGATGCCCATGGCTTCCAGCTGCAGCAGCATCTTGCCGTAGGACGGATCATAGGCCCCCAGGGGCGCGCCGTCCATATGCAGATACCCGCTGACCACCGGCTTCAGGTCAAACAGCTCGTAGAAATCCCGGTAATCCAGCTGCAGCACATAGGCCCCGGGACGGCGCAGCAGCTCGTCCCGGCCGATGAGCACCGCCCTTTCGGGCACGGCGTGGCCGCACACCGTTTCGGCATACACGCACATGGGGTCCTGGGGGTAGAAGGCGGCCAGGTAATCGGCCTGCACCGCATCCAGGACCAGGCGGCGGTTCTGCCGGGCCAGCCGTTCGGTGAGGTTGTGGATGCGCTCCACATTGCGGTTGTAGGGGTTGACGACCACCAGCCCCGGCGCTTCGGCGCAGAAGGCGGCGGTCTCTTCCAGCAGGTCGGCCTCGGTGCGATCATGGGGGTCGGGGGCGGTCAGGGACAGCATATCCACATCCCCGAAGCTGACGGTGACCCCCTCGGTGATGAGCACATCTGCCCCCCGGCAGGCTTCGCCGAAGGCGGCGGTGCGGTCGGGGTGGTAGCCGTGGAAGCGGTAATCCCCCGTATAGCAGATGGTGCCGTCGGGGGTGCGGATGAGGAAGCCGCAGGCCCCCACGCAGTCATGGTCGATGAGCAGGACCTGCACGGTGATGTCTTCCACCGAGAAGGACTGCCCGTCGGGCACGCCGATGCAGGAGGGATGTTCCCGGAAGGTCAGGTCGCTCTGCGCCGCCAGACGGCGGTAGAGGGTTTCAGATTCCTCGGTCATGTACACCGGGATGCGGGGGTCCAGCATATCCAGCCCGCCCATGTGGTCGATGTGCATGTGGGAAATCAGGAAGAAATGGGGCTTTTCTGTCTCGCCGTAAGGCACCAGTCCCAGGTCGGCGGCCGCCTGGGGTTCATAGATGCCGTCGGCCGCGGGCAGCATCCCCGCCCGGACATAGTCCTGGGGGATGTGGTCCGGGCGCAGGCGGATGGACTCGTCCGCCCGGTCGCTGACGGTGAAGCCGAAGTCGAACATGCAGACGGCCCGGTCGGTCTCCACCGACACAAATGTGCCGCCGATCACCCGCAGCCCCTTATAAAACGTGATTTTTGTCATTGTGCACCCCTCATTGTTCGGTGAAGGAAAAGAGGAGAGGCAGGCCGCCCCGCGGCTGCGCTCCCCCGCTTTTCCATCGGATGTTTCAGTTTGTTTTACAGTGCACCGTTGACGGCGTCCACCAGTTCCTGCATGGCGGTGGTGCTGTCCGCCTTGTTCAGGATCAGCTCTTCCAGCTTGGCGTTGACGGCGTTCTGGATGTCGTAGCTGCCGTCAAAGGCGGGAGAGGAGAAGAAGGCGTCGGTCTGGGCGTAGGAAGCGGTGGCGGTGGCGTCGCCGGCCATGAATTCCTGGTAGGTCTCGGACTCATAGGCGGAGGTGCGCACAGGCAGGTAGCCGGTGTCCATGGCCCATTTCACGGTGGCATCGGTGCTGGTCAGGAATTTCAGGTATTCCCAGGCAGCCTTCTGCTGGTTTTCGTCCTTGGAGAACATGACGATGTTGGTGCCGGCGGTGTTGGCAGCCTTTTCGGTGTTGCCGGGCAGAGGTGCCACACCCAGTTCCCAGCCTTCATGGGTGATGTAGGAAACACCGGTGGAAGAACCCACGTAAGCGGGGATCAGCTGGTTGCTGAAGGGTCCGGAGAAGTAGTTGTCCTCACCCACCAGACGGGCATAGTCGTTGTTGTACATTTCCATGATGAAATCCAGGGCCTGCTGACCGGCCTCGGTGTTGAACTGGGCGCCTTCCTCGTTCACATAGTCGCTGCCGTTCTGGCGCAGAGTGGCTTCCAGCATACCGGCCATGTCGTCAAAGCCCAGGGAGACCATCCCCTTCTCTTCCTGGAAGGTCTTGCCGATGTTCAGCAGGTCGTCCCAGGTTTCGGGGGCTTCCAGGCCCAGTTCGTCGAACATGGTCTTGTTGTAGAAGTAGACGTAGGTGCTCTTGTTGAAGGGCATGGCGTTGATGAAGCCGAACTGGCTGGTCTCTTCCCGGTAGCCCTCCATGATATCCTCATAGTTATCATAATCGTTGGCCACGAAATCGTCCAGATGGACTACCTTGTCCAGGTAAGGGATGAGCCAGCTGTTGTATGCCTGGGACAGGTCCGGCAGGGTGTCGGCGGCGGCGTTGGCGGTCAGCTTGGTGGACAGGTCGTTGTAGCTGCCCTGGTTGACCAGGGTCACCTGGATGCCGTATTCGTTTTCGGCGTTGAACTGGTCGGTGAGCTCGGTGAGGGTGGTCTCCTGCTGGCCGGTCATGGCATGCCAGAAGGTCACTTCACAGGGCTGGATGGCGGCGCCGTTCTCAGCGGAAGCCTGGGCCGAGGTGGTATCGGCGGAAGCGGTGCTGCTTTCGGAAGCGGGGGCGCCGCAGCCGGCCAGGGAACCGGCGGCCAGAGCCGCGGCCAGGGTGACACAGAGGATGGATTTACGTTTCATGTTGTTTCTTCTCCTTACCGTTTTGTATCTTGGATGGTGAGAGTCTGTATATGTGTAATCGAATGGGCGGCTCAGCCTTTGACGCCGTTGAACGCCACGCCTTCGAGTACATACTTGCGCAGGAAAAGGAAGATGATCACAATGGGCAGCACCAGGATGCAGGACGCCGCCATGATCAGCTCGTAGGAGGTGCCCGCTTCGGTCTGGAAGCGGATCAGGCCGGTGGAAAGCACCCGCATCTCCTGGCTGTTGGTGACCAGCAGCGGCCACAGGAAGGAGTTCCAGGAACCGATGATGTTCAGGATGGCAATGGTGGTGATGGCGCTCTTGTTCATGGGCACCATGATCCTGAGCATGAATTTCAGGTCGCTGCATTTATCCACCTTGGCGGCCAGGTACAGAGTATCCGGCACCTGCATGAAGAACTGGGTCAGCAGGTAGATATAAAAGACGTTGGAGATCCAGGGGATGACCATGGCCTGGTAGGTATCGATCCACTTCAGCTTGGTGATGGTCATGAAGTTGGTGATGATGAGCATCTCGCCGGGGATCATCAGGGTGGCCATGAAGAGGGAGAACACCAGGTCCTTGCCGGGGAATTTCAGCCGGGAAAAGGCGAAGGCCGACAGCACCGAGGTGACCAGCACCCCGGCAGTAGTCAGGATGGTGACAATGACGGTGTTGATCAGATACCGGCCGAAAGGCGCCGCCGCCCAGGCTTCGGCATAGTTGGAAAACTGTGCCGTTTCGGGGATCATCACCGGCGGGATCCTGACGATCTCAGCGGGGGTCTTGAGAGAGGAACTGATCATCCACAGAAAGGGCAGCAGGGTAAAGAACGCGCCCAGGCACAGCACCGCATACTGGGCAACGCGGGCCGCAACGGCCGACGGTTTGCGGGATTTCATCAGGCCGCCTCCTTTTCCTTGGCAATGAATTTCTGGACCATTGTCAGCACCAGAATGATGATGAACAGCACCACGGCCGCCGCCGAAGCCACGCCGTAATCGCCGCTGTTGTAGAATTTGTCGTAGATGTAGTAGACCACCGTAATGGCACTGTTGGCGGGCCCCGCCTTGCTCTGGAACAGGGAGAACACCTCGTTGTAGACCTTGAAGGCGTTGATCAGCCCCATGAGGAAGGCGTAAACGATGATGGGCCGCAGCTGGGGCACCGTGATCTTGAAGAACACCCGCATCTGGGGGGTGGAATCGATCCGGGCAGCCTGGTAGATGTCCTGGGAAATGGAGGACAGGCCGGACAGAAAGATCAGGATGTTGAAGGCCAGGCTCTTCCAGATGCTGAAGATGATCAGCGCCGCCAGGGCATACTGGGGATCGTTGAGCCAGGGAATGGCGTCGATGCCGAAGAGGCTGAGGAAGTAGTTCAGCAGGCCGTAGTTGCTGTTGAAGATCCAGCTCCACACGATGCCGATGGCGATGACGCTGGTGACGTAGGGCAGGAAGTACAGGGTCTGGAAGATGGCCTTGCCCCGGGCGGCGTTGTGGATAAGTACAGCAATGACCAGGGACAGCAGGATGGAAACCGGCACCACGAACACCACATAGATGCTGGTGTTACTCAGCGCCTTGAGAAAGACGTCGTCGGCAAACAGGTCCTGGTAGTTCTGCAGGTTGACGCCCTTGAAGCTGCCGTTGATGATGCTGTAATCTTCGCAGAAGCTCATCATGAACGCCTTGATGAGCGGGTAGATGGTAAAGACCAACAGAATAATGAGGGACGGCGCCAGGTACAGATACCCCTTGCCGTTTTGCAGGCGGCGGCGGACGGTCTGGTTGTGTTGCATAGTACCGCCCCCGTTCACACTTTGGCCAGGGTTTTACCGTCGGCCCCGAACACGCACAGCTGCCCGGGACGGACCCGCACGGCAAAGTTGCTGCCCCGCTGCAGCTGACGGTCGGAGTGGGCCAGCAGCCGCATTTCGGTATTGTCCATACGGAAGAAGACCAGCAGGTCGCGGCCGGTCATCCGAACATGGGAGGCGGTCTGCGCCAGCCCCTGCTCCGTCAGCTCAAAGTTTTCCGGCCGGATGCCCATGCGGTACCGCCCGTTGGGCAGGTCCTGCCCGGCGGCCATCTCCTGGCGGGGGCGCAGCAGGTGCCCGTTGAGCCAGACGCCGTCGGTGGTGATGTCCCCCTCGAACATATTGATCTGGGGCATACCCAAAAAGTTGGCCACGAACTCGTTCACCGGGTTCAGGTACATCTCCTGGGGCTTTTCGTACTGCTGCAGCACCCCCTTGTCCATCACCGCGATGCGGTCGGAGATGCTCATGGCCTCCTCCTGGTCATGGGTGACGAAGATGGTGGTGATCTTCACTTCCTGCTGGATGCGGCGGATCTCCTCCCGGGTCTCCACCCGCAGTTTGGCGTCCAGGTTGGAAAGGGGTTCGTCCAGCAGCAGCACCTTGGGCCGCTTGACCAGGGCGCGGGCAATGGCCACACGCTGCTGCTGCCCGCCGGAAAGGGCTTTGGGTTTGCGGTGCAGCAGACCTTCCAGATGGACCACCTCGGCCATCTTTTCCGCCCGGTCCCGGGCTTCGGCCTTGGGGACCTTGCGGTTGATCAGCGGGAACATAATGTTTTCCAGCACGGTCATGTGGGGGTACAGGGCGTAGTTCTGGAACACAAGCCCGATCTCCCGGTCCTCCGGGGGGATGGTGGTCACGTCGTTATCCCCGAACAGGATGCGGCCCCCGCTGGGTTCGGTCAGGCCCGAAAGCATGAACAGCGTGGTGGATTTTCCGCAGCCGGAAGGCCCCAGAAGGCCCACCAGTTCCCCATCCTGAATTTCCAGATTCAGGTCGTCCACCGCCTTGAAATCTCCGTATTGTTTCGTCAGATGCTCGATGGTTATTTTCATTCCGGTTTCCCCTTGGGGCATTGTTTGCCCCTGTATCTTTTTGATGATTTCGTTCTTGGCGCGAAATCAATGTTATCACTCTCGTTCCTTTTCTTTCCACCATGCCCGGGAAAAGCTTTGGTAAAACCTTGCTGTTTACCAAAACGCTTTATGTATGAAAACCGAAAAATCCATCCAGTTTTTGTCAAATAATCGCAAACTAATTGCCGGTCCTTGTAAAAAGCAGTTTTTTCTCTCCTTTTATCTCTTCTACTACATCCATACTCCAGTGCCCCCACTGTCCCAAGCAAACCAATCGGACGGCAACAGCGTGGCTAGAGAGGTAGAGTTTGACCACCATCTGACCACTTCTTCTTCCCAGCCGGTTCCGTGTATCGTTTTTTACGTCCCAACATTCTTTTATAACCACCACAAACAGCGCCGGAAGTTGTGCATACTACACAATTTCCGGCGCTTTATCATGCTATTTTCCCGTACGTCACAGTTCTCCGACCAGACTACTACGACCAACTAAACTATAGCCGACTGTTTTTTGTACAGCCAAGCTCCACGAAACAAAAAACAAACGAATCGTCGTCTTTTTCCGAGAGTGTGCAGCCAATGGAACGAATCCTTCCGCGCGTCAAGTCAATATCAAGAAGTTCTTTTTTGAAGGATTCTGACAATCTACCGTGGCCTGTTCCTCCCACTATGACTGCCGACAATTCCATGCTCTGAGGACCACGCCGGGGCCAGCCCTAACTTTTTCAAGGGGTTGGAAATGGTGGCAGTCCACCACAACCTGCCCTGAACGGGAAGAAGGAATCCCCTATGTATTACAGCACCGAATGATATTACGTCACATTACAAAACCCAAAGCATCCTTCTCCACGAAAAAGGACAGCAATCAGAAAAGTGAATCGAGCACCTGAATCAAGATGTTTACATGTTCTTCTTCCAAAATAAGAGGCGGGAGGAGACGAATCACATTCGTGCCGGATGGAATTACTAAGATTCCTTCTTTTTGTAATGCTTCGATATAGGGTTTGGCAGGGACAGACAGTTCGATGCCTTTCATCAGGCCCAGGCCGCGAATTTCTTTGATGATGCTTTTTTTCTCTGCAAGTTCTTTCAGAGCCTGATCCAAATAGGCGGCCAGGGTTGTTACGTGCGAAAGAATCCCATATTGTTTGTACAGGGTAAAAACAGCTGAAACAGCAGCGGTTGCCAGCGGGTTTGAGCCATAGGTAGTTCCGTGATCACCAAGACCAAGAACGCCAGTTGCACGTCCGCGCGTTCCGATTGCTCCCACCGGAACACCACACCCCAGAGCCTTTGCCGAAACAACAATATCAGGAAGAACATTGTAATTTTGATAGGCAAACATTTTTCCGCTGCGTCCCATTCCGCATTGAATTTCATCGGAAATCATCAGGATTTCATGCTCATCACACAGTTTCCGAATCCCTTGCATAAAGGTATCTGTGGCAGGATAGATTCCCCCCTTGTATTATAGAGTCGTAGTTATTAAAGCCCCTCCCCAAGGGCTGTGCTACACTGTAAGGGATGCTGCGGATCGGTGCATTTCCCCCTAACGCGACTCCCCATTTATTTGGTTTCAGTATAACGGCCTTTAGGGCAAAATGCAAAGGAGAATTTTTTTGATGGAAGTAACGCCCCCCAAAAAGCATTTCCTTTGGACCGTAACAAACAGCAGCCTCACGCTTCCGTTGCGTGAGGCTGCTGTTTTATGCAGATATGGAATGAGCGGGTAAGCAGAACGTCAGGCAGGCATCAGTCGTCCCAGTCGTCATCGTCATCATCATCATGATCGTCGTCGTCATCGTCGTCAAAATCATCGTCGCGATCATCGTCGTAGTCGTCATATATGTCATCATCATAGATGTCATCGTAGTCGTCGTAAATGTCATCATCATAGACATCGTCATCGTAGAGATCGTCGTAAACGTCGTCATCATAGAGGTCATCATCGTAGAGATCGTCGTAAACGTCGTCATCATAGACATCATCATCGTAGAGATCGTCGTGATCGTCATACACGTCATCGTCGTAGAGGTCGTCGTAAACGTCGTCATCATAGACGTCGTCATCGTAGAGATCGTCGTCATGGTCCACGCCGTCCACGTCCATCTCGGTGACCTTGCCGGTCACGGCGTCCACCTCATACTCGTACTCCACGCCGTCCAGCACAAAAGCCACTTCATAGTCGCCGTCGTCCAGGTCGTATTCCCGCTCCACAAACTGCAGGTCGTCCCGTCCCAGCTGTGCGGCCAGCAGAGACTCGGCCGCCTGGGCGTTGATGTAGTCCTTGCCCGGGTGGGTATCGTCCAGATCGTCCTGGTCCAGCGCCACGGTGCGGCTGCCGATCTGTTCCGCTTCCACGGTGGTGCGGGCAGCGTTGGCCAGGTCATTCATGAACTGCTCATCGGGGACGGAAGACCCGTGTTCCAGGCGCAGGACGATGTTCTTTTCCTGGCCCGCGATGGTCTTTTCAAAATACCCGTCCTGATTGATACGGCTGACCAGCTCGCTCACCACGCCGGTGCAGGGCTTGCCTTCGTAGCCGGTATATCCTTCCAGCACGGCGCTGCCGTCCCCGTTCAGGGCGTTCAGGGCCAGCACCTGCCCGGCGTCGTCATATTCCATCTCGATCTCAGGATTCACGCTCAGCAGCACCGTACCGGCGGGGGTCACGGCAGCGGCCGCCTGGGGTGCGGCGGAACCGGCGGACACGGTGGACGCGGCAGGCGCGTTGGATGCGGCGGTGTTTCCGCAGGCAGTCAGGGAGAAAACAGCGGTCAGGGCCAGGGTGGTCAGGGAAAGCATCGTGGTCTTTTTCATTTGGGTCATCTCCTTGTCTTGTTTTTGTATCTCTGTTGGTAGGACACGGAACCGGCTGCGTCAAACCGGGGTCTTTCGGATTTTTTTCTTTTCCGCTGCCCGGGTCCGTTTCCTCATCTCTTACACCTGAAGATTACGCAGCCCTGATCCTGAAACTGGGGTCCGCCCTGAAATTTTTCAGAATTTTTTTCTGTGCCGCTTTCCCCTGCCGCCGGGCTCAGTCATCGTCCCCGCCATCGTCTTCATCGTCCCAATCGTCATCCCCGTCGTCGTCATCATCCCAATCATCGTCCCAGTCATCATCGTCATCCCAGTCATCCTGTGGAACCGGGGTGGGCACCGGGGTGGGGACTGGGGTGGGCACAGGCGTCAGGCTCGGTGTGGGAGCGGGGGTGGGGGTAGGTGTCGGCGTAGGCGCGGGAGTAAGGGTTGGGGTCGGTGTGGGCGCCGGTTCCGGGGCAGGTTCTCCCAGATAGATCACAATGGTCTGGGCGTATTTGCTTTCCAGGGTATCTTTTACGCTGTTTTCGGTATCCGTCTGCCAGGAATCGTTTCCGCCCTCAACAGACAGGGCGACCTGTCCCCCTTCTTCCAGAAATCCCAGATCAAAAGCCCTTTCCACCAGGTCTTCGGCCACTTCGCTGCCCTTTCTGCCAGCAAAATCATACCCCTCGATCAGGTCGGTGCCATCGCTGTTCAGCCCTTCCAGCGCCAGAACCCGGTCGGTGCGGCTCAGGGTCATTTCCACCCGGGGGTTAATGGTCATCTGCAGGGTGCCGTAAGCGGTATAGTTGGGCTGATAATAGCCGAAGAACACCAGGCAGGCGCAGGCCGCTGCTCCGGCCAGGCCGCCGATGGCGGCGAAGTTCACCGGCAGAAGGCGGGGACTGCGCAGCAGAACAGGTTTTTCCACCTGCTGGCCCACAGAATACCCCAAATTGGCCGCCTTGAGAAACCGTCCCTGCTCATCCAGCAGGACGGCATAGGCAGGATGAAGCTCCATCACCAGATATTTCATACCGTGTCCCCTCCTTTCTGCGGGGATTTGCGGGGCGCTATCTGACACAGATGCCCCCGGATGATCTCATAGCCGTTGGTAAAGGCCAGCAGGATCGCCACCAGATACCGGCGGTGACGCTCGATGGTCTTTTTGTCCACACCGCTGCCATTTACCAGTTCCCCCACCGGCAGGCGGCGTGTCTGCACCAGGCGTTCCAGCAGGTCCGGCGCCGTGCGGGCATACGCCAGGACCCGGCGGCAGGCCTCCAGGGTACGGTCCTGTTTGGGACAGTTGTCCGCCACGTCGGAAAACGAAATGCCGAACTCTGCCAGCTGTGCGCCGAACTCCTCGATTTCCCGGCGGCTGGCCAGCCGCAACTCACTGGCTTCCACCGGGTTCTCCTTTTCGGGCAGAGTCTGCTCCAGGTCCCGGTCATCCGTGCCGGAAGGCGCCTGCAAAGACACATGGCCCCGGTGACGGCGTTCCGCCCGGTACTGGTCGATCAGCCGGTTTCGGATGGCACGGGCTGCATAGGGCACAAAGGCTCCGCGGCCCCGTTCATAGCTCAGGATGGCCTCGTAAAATGCCAGCAGGGCTACGCTCAGGGCATCTTCGTGGCCTGCTTCAATGGCAGCGTGGGTAAATTTGACCGTTTCGCTGCGCACAAAGGGCAGATATTGCTGCACAAGGGCATCGGCAGCCGCCGAATCGGTCTTGGCCGCATAGACCAACTGCACGATATCATGTTCGGTGCGTACCATGATGGTTCCTCTCTCCCCCCTTTACAGCAGAATACGAAGCACACAGCGCCAAACAGGGGGCATATTCAAGAATAAATCATTTTATTTTATCAGCCCGGCAGCGGGGCTATCTACCATCCCTTTATCAAATCCGTGTAAAATCCATGCAAAATTTCTACGCTGTGCCGATGGGGCATGACCGGGCAACCACCTGTTTATCCTGTTGTTTTCTTTGCATAAGGCCCCTTTTCCCGGCGGCCTTATGCGGCCCGGCCTATAAAAACCTCTTCTTTCCATAAAAAAAGACCGGTCTCCCTCTTTGAAGTGACCCCGAAAAGTTAGACAATATTTTTGAAGAAATTGTTCAAGCAACCGAAAGAGCTTGTTGTCTGTGAAGAGCAGGCGGCAAGCCCTTTAGTTTTATCTTGATTCTGCGGTTATTGTAGTAATCCAGATAGTCCACCAGTTCCTGCTTGAAGTGTTCCAGGGAATGCCCCGACTCTGTGGGATAGCTTTTTTGCTGTACAGCACCACTGCAAATTGCGCAAAGAAGGAAGTATTTTTCTATCTGTGCCGATGCCGCAGGCTATGGCGATTATTTCCAATAATGTCATTCGAATCCTATCAACCGCACCCATAAAAGGCCGTTGTACTTCGATACAACGACTTTTTCATTTTATCACACCCCTGTGCTTGTCAATCCGCTCTTTGTCACCACGCGGTAACATCAGCCGTAAAAGGCAGAAAAAACCGATATTAACAGCGTGCTTACGCTCTCCCGCATCGAGGCACAGGCGATCCTGACCGATACCGCACCTTTCCCGCTGGCCGAACAGCTGCGCCAGGCCGCTCTGTTGGTGGAGCAGAAATGGAAACACACAAAAAATGTCGTCATCGAAACAGCCATTCCCGAAGATAACGAGTGTACCTATACCGGCAGCGAAGAACTGCTGAAAGAGGTGTGGGTCAATCTCCTGGATAACGCTGTCAAGTTTTCCCCTGCGGGCTGCGCGGTAACCTTATCCCTGCGAATTGCCCCGGATGCCGTTTTCGTTACCGTCACCGACCATGGGCCTGGTATAGACAAGGCCACCCAGGCGCATATCTTTGACCAGTTCTACCAGGGCGACACCAGCCATAAGACCGAGGGCAACGGTCTGGGGCTGGCAATGGTCAAAAAGATCGTGGCGCTGCATGGCGGCCGCGTCACAGTGAACAGCCGGCCCGGTCAGGGCAGCGCCTTTACCGTACAATTGCCATCGGCGCGCAAGTGAACCGTCACTTGCGCGCGGGAGCAGTAAGTCGATTGCCGCAAAGCGTCCGGCTCAAAATAACGCAAACAAAATCAGCCCTCAAACGGAAGACAAAGCTGCTTCCTTTTGAGAGCTGTTTTCGCTTATCCGGCTTGTTTGCACAAGCCACGGGTCCATTCTTCTTTTACAATACGCTTTTGGGGCATCCTTCCGGTATGCTTTCAGCATATTGAAACGGTTCCCCAACAGGGCCGCTCAGCCGGTATGCTTCACAGCAGGCTGCGGTACAATTCCTTGATCTCCTCCACGCTGGTGTCGCGGGGGTTGCCGGGGCAGCAGGCGTCGGCAAAGGCGGACTCGGACAGGAACTGCATGTCCTCCTCCTTCAAAATGCCCTTCAGGTCGGTGGGGATGCCCACATCGGCGCTGAGCTGCTTGACAGCGGCGATGGCAGCGTCGGCGGCTTCCTCGTCGCTCATGGCGTCGATGCCCGCAACTCCCATGGCCTTGCCGATGGCGCGGTAGCGGCCGCCGGCCACGCTCTTGTTATATTCCAGGCCGGTGGGCAGGATGATAGCGCAGGCCACGCCGTGGGGCGTGTCATACAGGGCGCTCAGGCCATGGGCCATGCTGTGCACGATGCCCAGGCCCACGTTGGAGAAGCCCATGCCGGCGATGTACTGGCCCAGCGCCATGCCCTCGCGGCCCTCGGGGGTGTTCTGGACAGCGCCGCGCAGATTCTCGGAGATCAGGCGGATGGCCTCCAGGTGGAACATATCGGAGATGACGCAGGCGCCCTTGGTGATATATCCCTCAATGGCATGGGTCAGCGCGTCCATGCCGGTGGCGGCGGTCAGCCCTTTGGGCATCGATGCCATCATATCGGGGTCCACCACGGCGATCTCAGGAATGTCGTTGGTGTCCACGCAGACGAACTTGCGCTTCTTCTCCACGTCGGTGATGACGTAGTTGATGGTGACCTCGGCGGCGGTGCCGGCGGTGGTGGGCACCGCGATGGTGAACACCGCGTGCTTTTTGGTGGGGGCGACGCCCTCCAGGCTGCGCACGTCGGCAAACTCCGGGTTGTTGGCGATGATGCCGATGGCCTTGGCGGTATCCATGGCAGAGCCGCCGCCGATGGCGATGATGCAGTCGGCGCCGGAGTTGTCGAAGGCAGCCACGCCGGTCTGGACGTTCTCGATGGTGGGGTTGGCCTTGATGTTGGAGTAGACCTCGTAGGGGAACGCGGCGGCGTCCAGCAGGGCGGTGACTTTGCCGGTGACGCCGAATTTGATCAGGTCAGGATCCGAGCAGACGAACGCCTTCTTGTACCCGCGGGCATTCAGCTCAGGCAGGATGTTTTCGATGGCGCCATGGCCATGGTAGGAGATGGTGTTCAGTACGATGCGGCTTACCATAAAAATACGCTCCTTTGTGAAAGATGAGTTGTGGATGGACGGATATCTGCTGCCGCCGGGCTTTCCCCGGGTTGGCGGAAAGGCAGCGGCATCACGGCAGGTTCGGGGCGCGCGCGGGCGCTCAGTTCAAAAATGCCTCATTCAGCTGGACGCCGAAATCCCGGGCGATGGCGCGCAGGTCATCGTCCTCGATGGTCTGGCGGATCAGGCCGCCGCCCATGGACAGCACCTTGACATAAATTTCGGCGCTTTTCTCAATGGTGTGGGCCAGGCCGAAGGTGGTGTCAAAGTCGGGGCCGGAGGCGAACAGCCCGTGCTGGGCCCAGACGGCCGCCTGATAGGTTTTCATCTTTTCGCTGGTGGCCATGGCGATGTCAGAGCCGCCGGGCACCATCCAGGGGCAGACGCCCACGCCTTCGGGGAATACCACCGGGCACTCGGTGGCAGACTTCCACAGCGCGCGCGTGAAATCCCGGTCGGTCAGCGGCAGGATGTAGGTCAGCGCAATGACGTTGGTGGCGTGGCAGTGGTAGATGACCCGGTTGGCGCCGTTCGTTGCCGCCTTGCGGACGCTGTGGTTCATGAAGTGGCTGGGAAACTCAGATGTGGGCTTGGCGCCGTCGGCCAGGCCCCAGACGATGCGCCAGCTGTCGCCGTCGGCGTTGATCTCGACAATGCCGACCGAGTGGATGGGGTCGGGCTCCACATTGCGGAAAAACTTGCCGGAACCGGTGGTGATAAAATATTCACCGGCCAGGTTGTCCGCCTGGACGCCCATCTTGACCCACTCCCGCGGGGTCTCATCAAACCAGGGGCGGCAGGCGGCCACATCCTCCCCGGTCATGCGGTAGGTCAGGTTGCCGCCGTTGCGCTCATGCCAGCCCTGCAGCCAACCATCGTTGCACATACGGATAAAGCCTTTGACGCAAGGGATATCGTAGAGTTCCATGGGATGTCCTTCCTTTCATGATGTTTCAATCGTTTTTGCTGCGGATGGGAAACGGTCTTTATCTTGTGATCACGTCCACCGGCACGTTGAAGATTTTCGCCACTTTCAAAAGGGTGTCGATGTGGCGGCCGCTGGCAGCGGCCATGTGGTGGGTGGGGCCGGCCTCGCTCCAGCGGTTGACAAACTCCCGCGCGCCGCAGGCAAAGCGGGTGCGCATGTTGGTGTCGCCGAAGGTGAAGATGGGGCCCTCCTCGTTGATGCCCTCCGCCGCCACAAACTTGAAGCGGCCGTCCCTGTCCTGGGTGATGGCCAGATAGGTGACAGGGCCCAGATGGGGGTAGAACTGGGTCAGGTAGCCGCCGCCAGTCTTGCCGTGGAACACCGGCACGATCTTCATGGTAGGCTTTTGGGCGGAAATATCGGCATCGCCGGAGCCGGAATGGCCGATGATGCAGATGTCCCTGTCAAAATCAATGGAGTACATCTCGGACAGCTGGCCGGTGCCCGCGATGGTCTTGAGGATGGACATGGCCATGGCGACCTTGATATCCCCCTCCACGGCGCAGGCAACGCCCTGCTTGATGAGCATGGAGAAGGCAGGGATCAGCATGGAATCCAGCACACCCGCCTGGCCCCTGGCAAAACCGTCGTAGTGGGAAGCGATGAGGCCGATCTTTTCCTGCTTGACCCAGGCCTCAAAGGCGACCACATACTTTGCCATCTCCCAGACTTTCTCCACCGTGCCGCCGCCCTCGACGTCGAAGGTGTCCAGGATGTCCTGGGCCTTGGCACGGATGGCCTCCTCATCGGTGATGTTGTCGGCAATGGCCCACATCTTCTCCCAGTCAAACTGCTTGGTATACAGCCACATGCGGTGGTAGAGGTTGGTCTCGTCGATGTACAGGTCCATCATGCCGGGGTATGGGCGGCCGATCTGGGCGAGGTTCAGGTCCCGGAAGCGGCGGCGCACCTGGGCGGCCCTGCACCAGCTTTCGATCTCGGTCTGCACGGCGGGGTCGCCGCCCTCCACCACGCCGGTGATAACGGCATGGCGCTTGCTGGCGCGCTCCAGGTCAGCCACCATCTCGCCCACAGCGCCGCAGGCATACAGCTCACCCAGCCAGGTGGGGGTGTCGGTGTTGGCGTAATCGGGGGCGCGGCGCTTCTGGACGTTCACCAGCACCACCGGCACGTCCAGATCCCGCACGGCGGGCAGCATGTTGTAGCTGGTGGCGTAGGTCAAAAGCTGCAAAACCACCAGGTCCACATCGGCGGCGCGGAACTTGTCCCCCGCCGTCTGGGCCAGCTCCTTGGTGGTGACGATGCCGCCGTCCACGATTTCGACGGTGTCGGGAATGGTCTTTTTGAAATCGGCATATTGGGCCTGGAACTCCGGCACCAGGCTGGGGAACTGGGGCAGATAGGCGCCCAGCGCGATGGCGAACACGCCCACGCGGGCTTTGGTCTCTACAAGTGGTTGGGTCATTGGGGAAGCACCTCCTGGATCGCAAAACTTTGTTTGATTGCATCGCGGGCGGCCTGCAGATCGGCGTATTCACCCGCCGCGATAAACTGCACCATCAGGTTGCCGAGGGCGGTGCCCTCGGTGGGGCCGGCGTAGACCGACAGACCGGTGACGTTGGCGGCCATCTGGTTAAGGTATCCGTCCTGGCTGCCGCCGCCCACAATGTTGACGCTTTCGTAGGTTTTGCCGGTCAGGCTTTGCAGGGCGGCAATGGCGCGGCGGTAATCGTCCGCCAGCGAATTGTAAATGGCCTGCATCACCTCGCCGGTGGTGGCAGGGGCTGGGTACCCGGCTTCGGCGCAGGCGGCAGTGATCTCGCCGATCATGCTATTTGGCGCAAGGAAGCGGTCATCGTCCGCGTTCACCAGGCCGGGGTAGCCGCTGGCTTCCTTCGCCGCGGCGATCAGCTCCGGGAAGGCGGGGCGGGTGCCATTGGGGGCGTGCTCGCCCAGCTCCCGCCGCACGGACTGGATCATCCACAAGCCCATGATGTTTTTTAAGTAGCGGTAGGTGCCGCCGTAGCCGCCCTCGTTGGTAAAGTTGGCGGCGGCGCTGGCCGCGCTGGTGATGGGGACGGTGTTCTCCACCCCCAGCAGGCTCCAGGTGCCGCTGGACAGGTAGACGGCCCGGTCATCCCTGGCGGGCACGGCCAGCCAGGCGGAGCCGGTGTCGTGGGTGGCGGGCAGCACTACGGTGCAGTCGAAGCCAACTTCGGCCTGCACTTCCGGCGTCAGGCAGCCAAGAACCGTGCCGGGCCGGCAGATGGACTGGAAAATGCCCCGCGGCAGGCCCAGCCTGGCGATGAGTTCATCGTCCCAGTCCCGGCTTGCGGCCCCCACCAGGGCGGTGGTGGAAGCGTTGGTATACTCGTTGGCGGCCACGCCGGTCAGCTTGTAGTTCAGGTAGTCCGGCACCATCAAAAAGGTCTTGGCCGCGGCCAGCTGGTCCGGGTGCTCCTTTTGCAGGGCGGCAAGCTGGTAGGCAGTGTTGAAGGGCTGGTACTGGATGCCGGTGCGGGCGTAGTGCTCGGCAAATGGCAGCACCGGCTCCAGCGTCTGGCGCACGCCCTCGGTGCGGCTGTCCCGGTAGGCCACCGTATCGCCCAGGATCTCCCCTGCCGCGTCCAGCAGCACAAAGTCCACGGCCCAGGTGTCAATGCCCACCGTTTCGGGCGTGCAGCCGGCGTCCTTGCAGGCTTTCAGCCCGGCCAGGACGTTCTGCCACAGGCGGTCCATCTCCCAGCAGCGATGGCCGTTTTTCTCGGCCAGGCGGTTTTCAAAGCGGTAGACCTCTTTCAGGTGCATGCGGCCATCCTCTACCCAGCCCAGGATGTGACGGCCGGAAGATGCGCCGATGTCGATGGCAAGATGATAGGTCAAAATCTGCACCTCTCCTTTCCGTTGGCTCGCTGGCTCTATTATATTGAATGTCCGGGCATAAAATAAGCGCGTGATTTACAATAAAATCACGCGCCTATTTAAGTATTATCCTATTATTTGTCAGAATTGCACAAATGGTCCCGATACTCTTTTGGCGTTATGCCAAATTGCTTTTTGTAAATGCTGTAAAAGTAGCTGGTGGTATCGTACCCCACCGTCTCGGCAACGGCCTGCACCGGCAGTTTGGTGGTGCGCAGCAGCTGCTGCGCACGATCCAACCGCTTTTGCTGCAGCAGTTCCTTGAAGGTACTGCCGGTTGCCCGGCGGATCAGCGCGCTCAGGTAGGGCAGCGAAACATGGTACATTTGCGCCACGCGGGTCAGGCTGGCCGAGCGGCAGTCGTCCTCGATCTCCCGCAGGGCAGCCAGCACCAGCGGGCTGCCCTGGCCCGGTTCGCCCTGCACCTCAATGCAGTCGGGGTGGTTGAGCAGGTCCAGAAGCAGCAGAGCCATGCGCATCTGGTTGGCACGACGGGCGCCCGGCTCGTTGTTCAAAAGGCTCCAGACCATGCTTTCCACCAGGTTCTGCACCGGCAGCAGCCCCGCAGTGCGGCAGAGCAGGTGGGTGATCTCGGCGCCGCCGGTCTTCAGCGTGCCCAGCAGAAATCGCCCCAGCAGATTGGAGGTGCCCACGATCTGGAAGGCAAAGTCAAAGAACTGGGGCAGCACAATAAAGTTGACCGCCACATCCCCGACCTCGGCCCGCTGGATGGCATGGCTGGCCCGCTGGTTCAAAAACAGCAGTTCCCCGGCCTGCAGACGCACCGGCGTGCCGCCGCCAATGATATGCGTGGTGTGCCCTGCACACACATACATGATCTCCACATAATCGTGGCTGTGGCGGGGGAACGCCACAAACCGGGTATGGGGCCGTATGGTGATGAGCTGCCCCTGCCGCAGCAGCTTGGCGGCCTCGATCTCAAAGCCATGGCCGGTGGCGTACAGCGTGCGGTCCAGTGGTTCGCCGTCCCGCAGGCGCTGCTCCTCCGGCGTGATGCGGGAAAGCTGTTCCAATATCTCCGCGTTCAAAGCCATGCCCCCTTTCGTTTGTATCTTACCAAAATGGGGGACCGGCTGTCCAGTGTCAGGGCATTCAGGCGCGGTACAGCGCCACTGAGCCCGTCAGACCGCTGCCGCCGGTGGGTTTGGGGGCCAGCATTTTGCGGTAGCCGTCCAGCAGCGGGTAGCATTGGCGCTCGAGGGTGGTGGCGACCTCGATGGCAAGGATGTTCTCCCCCGCCCGGCCCGCGAGGTCACAGGCGAAGGGCGGGGCGATCTGGATGCCGGCGCTCTCGCCGTTCAAAAAGACCTCCACCCCTTCGGCGGCGTCGGTGATCTCCAACCGCAGCGCGGCGGGGGCATCCAGCGTAAAGGTCGTCTCGTACCGCACAAAGCCGGAAAACTCCGGCTGTTCAGCGGCCAGGTCATCAGGCAGCGTGACCGGCACAGCGGAGCCGAAGGCCGGGTAGGCGGCCCCCTCGCAGGCGGCACGGGTCCAGCCGGTCAGGGGGATGCTCTCCCCGGCCTGCGGGGCGGTGTAAAGCGCCACACCGGCCGGCGGCTCGCCCAGAACCAGGACACGGGGCTGCAGCGGCAGGATGTGAACCTTCACCTGCAGGCCCGCGGCCGTGTCGGCGGCGTCGGCAGGCTCGCAGCGGTTGGCCCAGGGGTCGTACCAACAGCAGGGACCGGAAAGCCCTGGCAGCGTCAGCGTGCCAACGCAGGGGGCGGTGCCCTCGTTGACAGCCAGCACCATCGTGGTATCGCCTTGCACGGTCAACAGACGCAGCCGGTCGTTGTGGGGTTCCAACGCCGGGGCCGCCACCCCGGCGGCGCGGATGGCCGCAGCCAGGTCGGCCGGGGCCACCACCGGGCAAGCGGCAAGCGCAGCCGGCAGCGGACCACCCTCGCACAGAGCCGCCGGCCGGCTGCCGGCAAAAACTACCGGCAGCCCCTTTTGGGACAGTTCCGCCAGGGCGTTGGCCGCGGCGGCGGGCATACGAGCCGCCCCCGGCACCACAAAGGCGCGGTAAGGCTGGCCGTTGACGATGAGCGGGTTGCCAAGTTCGGTTTGGTAGCGTCCCGGTTCGCTGAACACATCGGCGGGCAGCACCCGGCAGGCGATCTGGGCATCGTACAGCGGACGGACGACCTGCTCGAACGGCATGGCGCCGGGGTCGCACCACTCGGCCTCACCGTGGTAGAGCACGGCCACCGGGGCTTCGTGCGCGCCCGCGCTGGTCAGCGTGGCCACCCGGTTCATGTAGGCCATGAGCCGGCCGAAGTGCCGGTACTGGGGGTTATGGCCGTGGGCATAAAAATGGGGCGGACAGTCGGGGTCAGGGAATGCCTTGCCCGAAAATGCGTGGGGTACAAACCAGTTGATGCCGCGAACCAGAAAGTGGTCGGCCAGGTATTTTTCCAGCCGGACGCCCTCGGCCCAGCCGTAGTTGCCAAAAATCTCGCACATGGCGTGGCCGCCTTTGGACGGTTCAATGGCCGCGGCACTCTCGGCCAGGGTAGCCAAGCCATAGTGGTAGAAGGTACCATTGCGCGGGCGGCGCATATTGTCCATCCGCGGTTCATCCTCGCCCTGGGGCAGCACCTGGCCGCCGATGTCGTCAATGCCCGCCATGTCCTGGCCCTGCAGGCCACGGAAATAATGCCCGAGGCTGGACCCGGTGCGGCAGTGCTGGCCGTCATCCTCGATGACATGGCCGATGTAGCGCACACCGTGGTCGTGGCACCAGGCGGCGATCTGTTCGTTGAAATTGCTTCGTACCAGCCTGGTCAAACAGTCCATGTACGCGGTGTGGATGCGGGCAGTTTCATCGCTGCCGTCCTGCGCGAACAGCCGCGGCAGCGCGGCGGCCCAGCCGGGGCCACAGGCTTCGGCCAGGGCGGCTTCCAACGGGGCGCTCCAGGGCAGGTCCTGGCCGCAGCCCAGCGTGTTGCCCTTCTGGTACAAAAGGCCGTTGCCCAGCTCCGGCTCATCGGAGAAAAAGCCGGCGATCGTCTTGCCGAAATCGGCGGCATAATGCTGCCAATGGGGTTCGTAGACCGCGTTGATCAGCAGCCGCACGCTGGCGGGGTCGGTCATATTGATGTAGTCCCGGTGACAGCCTGCGTTGCGGCTGGCCGTGACCACCTGCAGCGTATACGCCCCGGCGGGCTTGTCCCAGTGAAGCACCGTGCCCTGAACGAAGGGCAAAAGGTCGGTAATACCGCCATCTTCGGCCACGGCCTGAACGGTCAGCAACCGGTCGGTGGCCGGGTCAAAGCTGCGGGCCGGCGGCATTTTCGCCGCAAAGGTCTGCATCGGGTCGGTCAGATCATATTGGGGCGGGGCCATGAGACCTTCGGCGCGCAGGTCAAGGGTCAACGGGCCGGCGGCCGCGTCCAGCGATCTCTCATTGCCAAGGATGCTCTGGCGGCAGAATTCGTCCGGTGCGGTCTTCACCGCGCCGTTGGCGAAACCGGTGGGAAAATGGCTGTCGTCCAAGATCCAGACCAGCATCCCGCGGCGGCGGGCCTCGTCCAGAATCACGTCCATATCGGCCCACCACTTGGGGCCGCAGAAGTCGGGGTGGGGGCGGCTCTCAACGCAGACAGCCTTGCAGCTGGCCCCATCGATGGCCGCCATCAGTTCCCGCAGGGTGGCTTCGTCCTCGCCGTGCTGCCAGAAAAAGGGCAGGATGTGGTTGTCGCTTTCCCCGGCCAGCAGCCGGGCAATGGTTCTATTTTGGGGCATTGTCTCTCCCCGCCTTTCTTACAAATGTGCAGAAAAACTTTTGCTTCTTCTGTCCTGTGGCGCACGCTGTGCGCCGCTGCGGTCTCTATGCTTTTGAGGCACGCATCGTCATTATAAATGCTCGTGCAGCCAGCGGGCGCTGACCTGCGCGCTCTTGACCGGGTCTTTGTTCACCCAATTGCGGTGGCTTTCGAGCACGACGGCCTCAACGCCGTTTTCCTTGGCAATTTCGGCCCAGTGTTCGAGCGGCAGGTTGCCGGTGCCCAGTTCCATGCTGTCGGTTTTTAAGATTGGGGTCATCGCCGGTTTGCCGGCGGCAAGGCGGGTGCCGCGGTCGTTGATATGCCAGAGCTTCATGCGATTTCCAAGGGTTTTCATCACGGCGGCCACATCGGCACCGCCCTCGGCAAACCAGTAAGAGTCAAACTCAAAGTTGACGGCGTTGGGCTCGGTCTCAGCCAGCAGGATGTCATACCCGCGCTTTTCGCCCTCCACCCGCTGCAGTTCGCAGTTGTGGTTGTGGTAGAGCAGCCGCACCCCCTGCTCCGACAGCGCCGCGCCGGCTTTGTTCAGGCGTTTTGCCAGGTCGTGCCAGGCGGCTGCATCGGCGTAAGCAAAGCGGTACATGCCGGTGATGACCACAAAGCATGTACCAAAACTCTTGGCCTCGGCTGCGACGGCCGCGGCGTCCCGCTCGACACAGCCGAGATCGGTGTGCAGGCTGACGACCGAAAGCCCCGATTCCCGCACGAGTTTGTGCCAGTCCAGTTTGCCGCCGTTGCCGGTGGGCATACCGGCGGCGCGGGTCAGCAGCCGCACCATCAGACCGGTGGGGTGGATCATAAACCCGCAGAGCTCAATGCCGGTGTACCCGGCATTCTTGAGGGCGGCCAGCGTCTGCCGGGCCTGGGTTTCATTGTTGAGGGCGGTGCCCAGCATGAACTGCTGTACGCCGGTTGGGATCATGGGGAAGCCTCCTTCTTACAAGACAAACACGGTGCCGGGGGTGATGCCGTTTTCGTTGAAGCTGTCCACGGCAACGTAGTAGCCCTGCCCGGCGATCAGGGTGGTCAGGGTCGCTTCGCTTGCGCCGTAGACAAGATGGCTCAGATACAGTTTATCCGGCGCGGTGCCATAGCGGATGTTGACGCCCTGCGCGCCCATCTCAGAAAGCGGCTGCCAGCGCACTACCGCGTCCAGGTCACCGACGCGCTCGGCCGCAGCTTTGGCCGGGGCGGGTTTGGCCCCGCCGCCGTTGCCGAACACCCGCAGCCCGGCAATGCGCAGCGGCTGGCCGTAGGGCAATGCGCCGCCCACGACCCGGACATAGCGGGCGGTGACACCGTTTTCGTACTCATAATACCCGTTGGAGCATTCCCGCGCCACCGTTTCCAGCGTATGCCAGGCTTTGCCATCGATGCTGACCTCAAGGGTATAGCGGGAAATCTGGGGTTCCAGCTCGATGTGGCGGGTGCGGCGGTCGTCGCCGTAGGCTTCGGGTGGGAACTCCACCGCCACATCCTGATCGGCCAGGTTGACCTGGACGGCGCGGACATCACAGGGCTTGCCGAGGTCAACGGCCAGCCACTGGCCTGGGGCGGCATCGGCGGCGCTCCACCAACTGCGGATGTTTTCATCCACGGCCAGCGCCGGGCTGCTGCCTGCGGCAGTGGAGGAGGCAAAGGCCGGTTTGGCGTAGGAAAGCAGCATCCATTCCGGCTGCCAGGATGCCGGGTCAAACCGACCTTCGGGGATTCGGTGGGGATAATCGGCAAAGTTCTGGTTGCAGTAGAGGATCCCATCGGCATCAAAGGCGGCCGGGAACAGTCCGACCCGCCGTTCAAAGTCATGGTTGACCGAAATGCGCATGGTGGCGGCGTGCCAGAAATTGCCGTGTTTGTCGGCAACCGTGCTGCCGTGCCCCGCGCCGGTGATGAACCCGCCGGTCACAGCCGAGAAGGGGTTGGCCGCCTGCCGGGTGAAGGGTCCGAGCGGGCTTTGCCCCACATAGACGCCGTCGGCATAGGTGTTGTACTGGGTGCCGGGGGCGGCGTATTGCAGGTAATAGCGGCCGTCGTGTTTGGTCATGAACGCCCCTTCCACATAGGGTTGACCGACGGCGAGGAAGATTTTGGTCAGCGCCTCCACCGGGTAGCCGCCCAGGTCGGTGACGCCCGCGGGCAGTTTGAGGGTCTTGGTCTCGGGGTCGAACAGGGGGGCCAGGCTGCGGTACATGACGCTGGACTCCTTGTCCACCACGCCGTTCTCCCCCGGGCGCTCGTAGCCCAGGTGTTCAGGGTCGCCGGCGATCAGCGGCCGCTTTTCACCCATGGGCTGCAGTGTTTCGCGGTCCAGCTCAACGCCCCAGATCGGCTCGGTGTTGGTGCAGCCCCAGTAGAAATAGAGGCGGCCGTCATCGTCGAGAAAGAGGTCGGGATCCCAGAACGGGAAAGGCGCGGCCACCTGCTCGAATTTTTCATGCAGCGGGTCGACGCTGCGCAAAATCGGGCAGTCTTTGCTGCGGCTGGACGCGCAGAAATAGAGGTAGTTCCCCACCTGCCGCACATCGGGGGCGTAGTCGTAGATCATCAGGTCGGGATCGGCATGGAAGCGCCAGCCGAGCAGATCATCCGAATAGAAAAAGCCCGCCGACATCGAGACAAACAGGTAATAGGTTCCCTTGAAGTATACAAGCGTCGGGTCGGCCCCCTCGCGGAAGGCGTAGCGGCGACCCTGCTCGTTCATGTGCTGGTAACGGTAGGGCAGATCCAGCGGGTTGCAGTAGGTTTTCATACATTGACCTCCGTTTTTTTGATGCCCTGCAAAATCCGGTTGAGCTGCTTGATACTCTCCTCGTCCGCGCCGCTCTGTTTGAGCAGGCTGACCAGCGTGATCCGGTTCATCATCCTCTGTAAAGCCGGGTTGTCCTTGACGGTCTCGGCGATTTCGCCGTGGCTCTCGGCGCCCTTGGCCATCATCTGGTCAATGATTGCGGCGGCCTCGGGGTTCTGGCGGATCTCGCCCAGCGTATCCAGGATGGAATAGCAGTCCGGGTCGGCTTCCCCCTTGTCGAACCAGTTGGTCACGCCGGTGGAAGCCGCCCGGCCAGGCTTGCAGTAGGCCGGGTTGGGCTCAGACACCTTGCGCACCAGCATCACGCTGGTGCAGTCCTCGGCCCGCGCTTCAATGGTATGCTCACCCGAGATGGGCACCTGGAAGCTGAACACCACATGTCCCTGCCTGGTGGCAAACAGTTTGCCGTCCAGATACAGACTGACCTCGTTCTGGTTGGAGTACACCTTGATCTCGGTGACCTCCTCGGTGCGGTCCACATACCGGCTGCCGCAAAGGTGAACAAACGGCTCGGTGTGGTTCCAGGCCGCTTTGTACAGATAAAAAGCATCCTTCTTGAGCTGGCGGTCGAAGGTGACAAGCCCCTTCTGATTCTCCCCGTGCTTGCCGCCCTCGTCCCGGCCGTCCGCGCCAAAATCGAACAGGTTCCACACATGGGTGGCCCACAGCCAGGGGCGGGCTTCGATCATGCGTAGCATATGCTCGTGGTAGACGCACTGGTAGCTCTCGGTGTAGTCGCCCTTCTCCGGCGTCGGGCTCTGATACGCCGGGTTGGCGTCGGCGCCATACTCCGAAAAGCCGATGCAGCGGTCGGGGAATTTGGCGTGGTATTCGTCAAAGAACGCATCGTTCTGTTCCAGTTCGCCCAGATACCAGCCGAAGTAGAGGTTGTAGCTGTTGACATCGGGAATTTCGAGGATCGGGCTGTCGATGTCCAGCATAAAGACATTGGCCATCGTGGTGGGGCGGGTGGTGTCGAGTGTATGGCACAGGTCATTGAGGGCGCGGTGGTTTTCCAGCAGCTCTTCGTTGACGGCGGAGGCAGCCGTGATCTCGTTGGAGAGCCCCCACACCGCGATGCAGGGATGGTTGTAATTCTGCACGACCAATTCGGTCATCTGGGAGAGGGTGTTTTCCCGCCCATCGTGCATGTGCATCGTGATATAGGGGATCTCGGCCCAGACAATGAGACCATTTTCATCGCAGAGGTCGTAGAAGTATTGGGCGTGCTGGTAGTGGGCCAGACGCAGCGTGTTGGCCCCCAGTTCCTTGATGATGGCCATATCCTCCTCCATCATGGCGGGGGTCAGCGCGTTGCCGGCCCCCTTGCGGTCCTGGTGGCGGGAGACCCCGCGCAAAGGATAGCTGCGGCCGTTGAGCAGGAAGCCCTTCTGCGGGTCGATCTCAAATTTCCGGCAGCCGAACCGGGCGCTGACCGCGTCCCCGCTGGACAGGCTTGCGGCAGCCGTGTAGAGGTAAGGGTCGGTCAGGCCGTCCCAGAGGTGCACATTCTCGATCGTAAAGTCGGCGCGGGCGCAGCCGTCCGCAACCGGCACGGTTTGGGTCTGGCCTGCCAGGGTAAATGTGACCTCGGCATCATCGGCCGGGCCTTCTACCCACGCCTCGGCCATGACGGTGGCGGCGCGTTTTTCCAGATCGACCACCGGTGTGATCTTCAGCCCCGATCCGCCGTGATACCCCAGCGCAAAATGGGTCTCAGGCACCAAAATCAGGCGTACTTCCCGGTACAGCCCGCCGTAAAAGGTGAAATCCGCCTGCTGCGGGTAGACAGTCCGGCTGCGGGCATTGCTGACCGAGACCGCCAGCTTGTTGTGGTCCTTCAAGTGATCGGTCAGATCCACCCGGAAGGTCGAATACCCGCCGGCGTGCTCGGCCAGCTTTTCGCCGTTCAAATAGACTTCGGCCGTCATGGCCGCGCCCTCAAATTCCAGCCAGATCCGGCTGTTTTCCGTCGCTTCCGGCCGGTCCAGGTCGCGGAGATACCAGCATTTGCCCCGGTAATAGTCGTCACCGCCGTCCTGGCCGTCCTCGGCGTTCCAGGTGTGGGGCAGCGTCACAGGGACGCCGGGGGCATCGGCGGGGTGTTCGGCCTTGATGAAGGTCCAATCCTGATTCAGAGAATGAATGGTACGCATAGATGCTTTCCTTTCTTGGAAGATGAGAGTCAGCGAAAAAAATGTAGGGAGTGCGGTGTTCTTTCCTGGCCGCAGCCGTCTTTCTGTGGTATGATAGGAGCAACCGCAGGAAAGGAGACCACCCCGTGGATATTCATGAAAAAGTATCGCTTTTGCAGGAACTCGTGGCCTGCTGTGACGCCATTTCCACCTGGTGCTATGACGCCAAGGGGGAACTGCTGTTTTCCAACTGTACCGACGAGACGGTGCTGAACACAGCCTTTTCGGCTTTCGGCTGCCGCAGTATTCTGATGGAGCACACAAACATTTGGAATAATCCGTTCCTTTTGGGAACCTCGCTGGGGCTTGTCTGGGGCGCGGCGTTTGAGCGGGAGGACGGTGTACCGCGGCGGTTCTGGCTGCTGGGGCCGGTGTTCTACGCCACCACCACCAAGGGGCAGATCGAGCTGGGGTACGACCTCTACCGCGGGCTGGAGCTGAGCGTCGCCTGGAAGGAGCAGTTCATGCAGGCCGCCGCCCGCCTGCCGGTCGTGACCAACGTGCTGCTGGGGCGTTACCTGCTGATGCTGCACTACTGCCTGACCGGGCAGACGCTGCATTACAGCGACATCGTCATGCCCACCGAACTGCTTCGCCCCGCCAAGCCTGCCGAGCCGACCAAGCGGGACCGGTATCAGGTCTATGCGGCCGAGCGGGCGCTGCTGGACATGGTGCGCAACGGGGACCTCAACTATGCCGAGGCTTTCAGCAATTCCAGCCTGCTCAGCAGCGGGGTGCCGGTATCCGGTCCCGACCCGCTGCGCCAGGTAAAATCCAGCATCACGGTATTCACCAGTCTTGTCTGCCGCGCCGCCATAGAGGGCGGCTTGAGTCCGGAAGAAGCCTATTCGCTGGGGGACGCCTACATCCAGCGGGCCGAAAATGCCCGCAGCCAGCAGGAACTGCTGAACCTGCCCGCCACGATGTACGACGATTTCATCCACCGGGTGCACCGCTGCCGCACCAACCCCCGCTACAGCCCGATGGTGCAGAAGTGCGTGGACTACATCGACCTGCACCTGGAACAGAAGATCCAGGCGGCGGACCTGGCCGCGCAGCTGGGCTACGATGACTATTATATCACCCGGCGCTTCAAGCGGGAGACCGGCTACTCCCTGACCAACTACATCAAGTTCGCCAAGATCGAGCGGGCCAAGGTGCTGCTGCAGTCCACCCGGCTGACCGTGCAGCAGATCGCCGACGGTTTGGGGTTCACCACCCGCAGCTACTTCATCCAGTGTTTTAAGGCGGTCACCGGCCGCACGCCCACGGCCTGGCGGGCCCAGGCGGACCAATGACCACCACAGGGAGGGACGGCGTGAGCCGCCCCTCCCTTTTTGGATGGGTCACTTGCTTTGCAGCGCCTGCTTCTTGGCGGCGATCCGTTTCTGCACGTCCACCATGTCCTTCTTGGTGAGCTTGTAGAACCGCATCGCGATCAGCGAGATCACATAGCCGATGATGGGCACGCCGAAGGTGAGGAACAGCGTCATCGCCTTGATGGCCGGGGTGGGCGCGTCGGTGGGCTGGGGCGTCGTGTGGACATAGCCGATCAGCGACACGCAGAAGGTCGCGATGGTGATGCCGAAGGAGGAGATCACCTGGTCGATGAAGTTGTAGGTGGCCGTGACAATGCCGGGAATGTACTTGCCGGAGGCGTCCAGCTCGTAGTCGACAATGTCGGCGCGCATGGCGCCGTTGGCCGTCGTGATGCACATTTTGGAGCCGTTGTTCAGCAGCAGAATCGCAAAGAACAGGCACAGCAGCACCATGTTGGTGCGGATCGCGCTCATATCAATGGCGGCGCAGAACACGATGCCGAGCACCGAGATCACCACGCACACCCAGGTCCAGGTGACGGTGGCCTCCTTGTTGCCGTGCTTGCCGCAGTACCGCGCGCCGAAGATCGCAAACACGATGCTGGGCAGCATCGACAGCATGGACACGATGGTGCCGAACTGGATGTTGCCGATCAGGATGCCGAACATCATCGTCGAGATGATGGTCTGGCTGTTGACCTGCTGGGCCAGCTTGTCGGCCACAGCGGACAGCGTGTACAACTGGAACGGCCGGTTGGTCGCGAGGAAGTGGAACATATCCTTGAGGCCCACGTCGTCGCCGCCGGCCGTGATGCCCTCAAAGTTTTCGGGCTTGTCGACCGGCGTCAGGCCGATGCAGGCGACCAGCGTCAGCACCCAGGCTACGGCCACATAGATGATGCAGGTCAGGGACAGCATATCCTTGGTGTACTGGTTGCCGAACATCGGCAGAATGACCATGGTGGAGACCAGCGACAGCGCCATCGGGAACGCGTAGTTGTACACGGTCGCCCAGACCTGCACGGTCGGGCGCTGGCGCGGGTCGTTGGTCATAACGGCGGGCAGCATGTTGCCCGCAATGTCAAAGATCGAGTTGCCGACGATGTTGACCATGTACAGGATGATAAACAGCACCACGCTCTGGGTCTTGCCCGAGAACCAGACAAACAGCATGAGCATGGCGACGCTGCGGATGGCCAGGCCCAGCAGCATCAGGATGCGCAGCTTGCCGAACCGGGTATGCAGCTTGTCGATCCAGACCGCCAGAAACGGGTCGATGATGCCGTCAAACCAGCGGGTGGCGGTCAAAATCACACCGGCCACCGCCAGCGCGATGCCATACCCCTCGCTGGCAACGTAGCTCATCAGCCCCACCAGGGAATAGAATGCCATTGCGGCGCCGCCCTGCATCTCGGCGATCGCAATGCACCAGGTGGGAACGCGGCGGTACTGTACGCCGTCGATCTCACTCTGGCTGGGTTTTTTCTTGCCAAATGCCATGGTTGATTCCTCCTGATCCATGTAGAACTGCGCAAAAAAGGTCCGGGCGGCACAGCGCCGCACCGGCTGGCGCGGTCACGCCCCGCGCCTCTGTGCCTTTACCATAACACGGCAGCCCGGCGCGAAGAATACAAATATTCGTATAAAAGTTCAATTATTTGAATCATTTCGATAAGAATACAAATATTTGATTTTTAAGTATAATAATTGATTGAGCTTTGGGGCCGCCATCCGCTATACTGTAAGACAGAACGGGACTTCCCCGACCGCCTGTTGTATTGAAAATTTAGGAGGACTCTACCATGAAACAATTTGCACCCGGTTTTCTCATCGGCGCGGCCACCGCGCCCCACCAGGTGGAGGGCAACAACACAAACAGCGACTGCTGGGCCGCCGAACAGATGCGGTACACCAACTATACCGAGCCTTCGCTGGACGCCTGCGACCACTACCATAAATACGCGCAGGACATCCGCCTGCTGGCCGAAGCCGGCCTCAACGCCTACCGCTTCGGCATCGAGTGGGCGCGCATCGAACCGGAGGAAGGCAAGTTTGACGCGGCACAGCTCGAACATTACCGCGCCGTCATCCGCTGCTGCAGGCAAAACGGCGTCGAGCCCATCGTGACGCTGCACCATTTTTCCAGCCCCAAATGGCTCATCGCCAAGGGCGGCTGGGAGGCCGAGACCACCCCGGCCGATTTTGCCCGCTATGTGCGCTATGTGATGGAAGCCTTGGGCGGCGAGCTGCATTACGTCTGCACCATCAACGAGGCGAACATGGGCGTGCAGGTGGCCGCCATTGCCGAGCGCTACAAAAAGCAGATGATGGCCCAGATGGCGCAGATGCAAAAAGCCGGCGGCCAGCAGGCCGAAGCCGGCGTGCAGATGGGCATGAACTTGCAGAAGATGCTGGAAAACCAGCAGGCCGCCGCGGCCGAGAACGCCGAGGTGTTCGGCACGGCGCAGCCGCAGTTTTTCACCAGCCCGCGCACGCCGCGCGGCGACGAACTGGTGATGGAGGCGCACAAAGCCGCCCGCGCCGTCATCCGCGAACTTTGCCCGCAGGTCAAGGTCGGCCTGACACTGAGCCTGCACGACATCCAGGCCCTGCCCGGCGGCGAGGCCGAGGCGCAAAAGGTCTGGGATGAGGAATTCACCCACTACCTGCCCGCCATCGCGGGGGATGATTTCCTCGGCGTGCAGAACTATACCCGCGCCCGGTATGATGCCAGCGGCAGCATGACCGCGCCCGAAGGGGCCGAGACCACCCAGATGGGCTACGAGTTCTACCCCCAAGCGCTCGAGCATGTGATCCGCAAGGTGGCGGCGGGCTTCCACGGCGAGCTGCTCGTGACCGAAAACGGCATCGCCACGGCGGACGACACCCGCCGCGTGGCGTTTATCGAGCAGGCGCTGGCGGGCGTGCAGCGCTGCGTGGCCGACGGGTTGCCGGTCAAGGGCTACTGCCACTGGAGCCTGATGGATAACTTTGAGTGGCAGAAGGGCTTTGCGATGCAGTTTGGCCTCATCGCCGTCGACCGCGCCCACGGCCAGACCCGCGCCCCCAAGCCGAGTTTGGCGTTCCTGGGGCGCTATGCCGCTAAAGGCTGAGCCCCCGGACCGCAACAGCCAAACGCCCCGGCCGTCCGATTGCTTCTGCAGTCGGATAGCCGGGGCGCATTTTGTTCAAAACGGCTTATTGCGGCATGGCGGTCATGGCGGCGCCCTCGCACAACGCGTTGATCACGGCGGCGACGCGGGCGGGTTCCTCCCGCATGCCGCTGCGCAGCCAGTACTGGATCACGCCGCCCACCCCGGCCGCCAGAAAAGAGCTGCGCATGTTCTGCTGGGCGGCGTCGGCCGGGGCCATTTCCCCCTGCCGCTCCTTCATATACCGGAAGCAGCGGCCCACCATCGCGTACAAAAAGCGTTCGTCCTGGTTTTGGCGCGCCAAAATGCCCAGCAGGCTGTCGTTGCCGCGCAGCGCGCCGAGCACCGCCGTCATCGTCGCCTCGGTGCCTTGGGCCTCGGCGCTTTGCAGCAGCGCGTCCAACAGTTCCAGGGCCCGCTGCTGCAGCTGTTCCATCAAATCAAAACAGTCTTTGTACTGGCGGTAAAAGGTGCTGCGGTTGATCTGCGCCAGGGCGCAGACCTCCTTGACGGTGATGCGTTCCACCGGTTTTTGGCACAACAGATGTAAAAAAGCGTCGTCGATCACCTGGCGGGTGTAGCGGGTGCGCAGGTCAGTTTGCATCACGGTGTTCCTTTCTGCAACAGTTGCCGCGTTTGTGCCGCACAGCGGACACCGCGGCGCAAAGTGCCGGTTGTTTGCCCGGGTTTCTTCCAGTATACTGGGAACCACAGAGAATTGCAACACATGTTGCAGTATATTCATCGTGACGCTTTTTTGCCCAATCAAAACGGGGGGTCTTAACTATGCAAAACAGTGAAGCGCTCTTCCGGGACAAGCCGGTCTGGCGGGCGATCTTCTCGCTGGTAGGGCCGTCGATCCTGTCGGTCTTGGTCATGGTCATCTACAACATGACCGACCTGTTTTTCATCAACCTTTTGCAGGATACCGCCCAGACCGCCGCCGTCTCGGTGGTCAGCCCGGTGTTCACGCTGGCTTCGGCCGGGGCCACTGTGCTGGGGATGGGCGGCTGCGCGGCGGCGGCTTCCTCGTTGGGCGCTGGCGATAAGCAGGACGTGCGCACCGTGTCCAGCCTGTGCGGCTGGTGCGCCATTCTGGTCGGCGCGGTGCTGGCGGTGGTTTTGAACCTCGGCTGTGCGCCGCTGCTGGGGATGCTCGGGGCCAATGCGGAGATCCTGCCGCACGCCGCGGTGTATCTGCGCATTCTGGCGCTGGGCGCCCCGGCCATGATCCTTTCGGTATCGGCCGCCACCCTGCTGCGGGCGGACGGGGCCATCCGACGCGGGCTGGTGGGGAACCTGGCCGGCAGTGTGACCAACATGGTGCTGGACCCGCTGTTCATTTTGGTGTTCGGGTGGGGCATTGCCGGCGCGGCGGCGGCCACCGTGCTGGGAAATCTTGTGGCCTGCGCGATCTATCTTGACTACATCCTGCGCCGGTCTCAGGCTTTGAGCCTGGCCCCCGCCGATGCGCTGCGCCGCCCCGCCCGGCTGGGCCGGGTGCTGGCGCTGGGGCTGCCCAACGGGGTCAGCAGTTTGCTGGCCGGGCTGGCCGGCAGTTTCAGCAACCGGATGCTGGCAGGCTACGGCACCGCGGCGCTGGCCGCCATGGCCGCCGCCGACAAGGCGACGATGGTGGTCAGCCTGGTGCAGATGGGGATCTGTATGGGCGTCCAGCCGCTGCTGGCCTACAATGCGGGGGCCCGCAACCTGCCGCGGCTGCGCGGCGCGCTGACCCGGCTGGCCGGGCTGACCTTTGGGTTTGGGGCTGCCTTTGCAGCCACCTGCCTGCTGGGGCAAAACGCACTGCTTGGGCTGTTTTTGTCCGACGCCGAGGCCCTGGCCCTGGGGCGGCAGCTTCTGCCCTGGCTGCTGGCGGCCAGCCCGCTGCTGGGGCTTTACTACCTCAGCACCAACTTTCTGCAGGCTGCCGGCCGGGCCGCCGGGGCCACGGTGCTATCCGCCCTGCGGCAGGGGCTGCTGCTGATCCCGGCGCTTTATCTGCTGCACGCGCTGCTGGGCCTGCCCGGCCTGGCCGCCGCCCGGGCTGCGGCGGATCTTGCCTCCGTCCTCATCGCCCTGTGCCTACTCACCCATGCGTGGCGAAATTTGGCTCGGCAGAGGTAATGCCGGCCGATTCCCAGGCTGCGAAATCCGCAGGTTGACCACCATTTGACCACTCTTCTTTTCAGCCGGTGTTGGTTGTCGCTTTTGCGTTCCAACATTCTTTTATGGCCACAACAAAAATCGCAGGAATTTGTGCACGCCGCACAAATTTCCGCGCCGGATCATTGTATATCGCCGAATGTCACAGTTCTCCGACCAGACTACTATACCCAACCAAGCCATTACCTAAAGTGCTTGGTACAGCTGCATACTGACGGGCAGAACATACGACGATGGCTCGCCTGTTTTTGGTTGTCTGATGCAGTTTCAAATCACTTTCGATCCATGAGCTCTATACTCCATCGTTCTTTTTCTATACATTTCCGACCTTGCCGCAATCCAACGCACTCCCTTTTCTCATCTCCACGCTTGCCTATCCCTGAACCCTGTGCTATTCTGGAACCAATCTCAATCCCTTTTGCCGACATGATCCAACGGACCGTTGCGATGTGGGGGTCTTTTGTATGGATACCAAATTGGAGATCCAACGCCTACAACACAGGGTACAGGAATTGGAACAGGAAAACGCAGAATTGCGGGCACGGCTGGCGGCGTTTGATTCAAGCGGCCCTGCGCCGGGGAAAGACAACGGCGCAACATCCTCCAAAACGCAGAGGCCTACAAACACTGTGAGTACATTAAACACCGGTGCAAGTGCCACCGATTTGCCCACATCAGCATGCAACGCCCCAAGCGCACCGCTCTGCCAGGCTGACACCGCCTCTGTCACCCGCGCCAGTTCACCCGCCGAGAAAATTCGGCTGTTCCGCTCCCTGTTCCGCGGCCGCGCCGACGTCTACGCCCTGCGCTGGCACAGCGAAAAGACGCAGAGAAGCGGCTACAGCCCGGTCTGCGCCAACGAATGGCAGCCCGGCCTGTGTGAGAAAGGGCGTGTATCTTGCGCCAAATGCCCGAACCGCGTGCTGCGCCCGCTGGATGACACAGCCATCTACCGTCACCTGGCCGGGCGAGATGCACAGGGGCGGGATGTTATCGGTCTGTACCCCATGCTGCCGGACGAGACCTGCTATCTGCTGGCGCTGGACTTCGATGACGCCAACTGGCAGGACTGTGCCCGCGCTGTTGCGAGCGTTTGCCGTGCGCACAGTATCCCGTTCGCGCTGGAACGCTCCCGCTCCGGCCAGGGCGCCCATGTCTGGCTGTTTTTTGCCGAAGCCACCCCCTGCGCCAAGGCGCGCCAGCTCGGCGACGCACTGCTGAGCGCCGCCATGGATGCCTGCGGCGGCATTTCTTTCACTGCCTACGACCGGATGTTCCCCAACCAGGACACCCTGCCCGCGGGTGGGTTCGGCAACCTGATCGCTCTGCCGCTCCAGGGCCGGGCCCGGCGGCAGGGCAACAGTGTATTTCTGGATGATTCGCTCACGCCCTATCCGGACCCGTGGGTGTTTCTTTCTACCGTGCGCACACTGCTGCCCGGGCAGGTCGATGACTTGCTGGCGGAATTGTGCCCGGGCCGCCCGCCTCTTGGGGCGCTGGCCGAACCGGCGGAAGCAGCAGGTATCCACGCTCCACTCGCAGATAGCAGCCCGTCAACATCCGATTTCCCCACCCCCTGGAAACCCCAACCAACCCACACTCTCTCCACCCAAGACTTTAAGCAGCTGCCGCTCCCCATCGTCCGCGGCAACGGGTTGTACATACAGAAGGAACATCTGACACCGGCGGCCCGTAACCGGCTGATTCGACTGGCCGCCTTTCGCAACCCGGACTTTTACAAAAAGCAGGCCATGCACTTTTCCACTCACAATATCCCGCGCATCATCTCAACAGCGGCGGTGATAGATGGTTTTCTTGTGTTGCCGCGGGGCTGCGAAGAAGCGCTTTGCGCGCTTTTGCAAGATGCCGGAGCCGACTATGCCATTCAAGACGAAACCTGCCCCGGCCGTCCGCTGCACATCGCCTTTACCGGCACACTGCGCCCCGACCAGCAGCCCGCGGCAGACGCTCTGCTGGCGTACCGCAACGGGGTGCTCAGTGCCACAACGGCCTTCGGCAAGACGGTGGTCGCGGCCTGGCTGATCGCGCAGCGCGGCGTGAATACACTGATTCTGGTGCACACCCAGGCGCTGCTCAACCAGTGGCAGGCCGCGCTTTCGCAGTTTTTGCGGATTGATGAATCTCTGCCGCCGCAGCCCAAACGCTGCGGCCGCCAGCGCAAGCGCTGCCTGATTGGGCAGATCGGCGGCGGCAAAAACACCGCCGCGGGATTTGTGGACATTGCAATGCTGCAATCGCTGGTTCGCGGCGGCGAGGTTGACCTGCGGGTGCGGGAATACGGGCTGGTCATCGTGGACGAGTGCCACCATGTCTCGGCCGCCGGGTTCGAGCAGGTGCTGCGGGCCGTGCCTGCGCGGTACGTGTACGGCCTTACAGCCACACCGGCGCGGGCGGACGGGCACGGGCCGATCATCACGATGCAGTGCGGGCCGATCCGCTACGAGGTCAGCGCCAAAGAGCAGGCCGAACGGCAGGGTTTTGCGCGGGTCGTGGTGCCGCGCTTTACCCGCTTCGCCCTGTCGTTGACCACTGAAAAAGCAACATACGGCAAAATGTGCGAGGCGCTGGCACAAAACACGCTGCGCAATGACCTCATCGTCCAGGACGCCCGCGACCTGCTGGCACAGGGCCGCACGCCGCTGCTGCTGACCGAGCGGCTGGAGCACGCCAAAATCCTGGCTGCCACGCTGCGGACGTTTTGCCCGCATGTGTTTTTGCTCTCCGGCCGCGGGACCGTCAAAGAGAAGCGTGCGCAGCTGGATGAACTGGCAGCTGTCCCCGCCGGGGAGCCACTGGCCGTGGTCGCCATCGGCAAATATGCGGGGGAAGGCTTCGACCTGCCCCGGCTGGACGCCCTGCTCTTGACGATGCCGGTCGTCTGGAAGGGTACGCTGACCCAGTACACCGGCCGCCTGCACCGCGCCGCGCCGGGCAAGCGGGAGGTTTTGCTGTACGACTATGTGGATGTTCGCGTCCCCATGCTGGAGCAGCAGTATCGCAGGCGGCTGCGCAGCTATGCGGCGCTGGCGTACACGGTGCGGGGGTCAACCGCCATTTCCAATTTGGATGATCACACCGCACAAAAAGAAGCGGCTATTTTTGTGAGTTGCGAACAATTTTCTCGGCAATTTACCGAAGATTTGGAGGCAGCCAGCCACGAAGCACTGTTCTGTGTGTCGTCTTTGTCCGCACGGCCTGTGCAGCGTATGATCCCTCTGCTGCAGCGCTTGCAGCACAAGGGCGGGGAGGTGCGAATCTACCTGCCGGAACCTGCGCAGTTCCGGGGGGACATCCAGCCCAGAATCACCGCCAATGCCGCCGCTTTGCAGCGGGCGGGCATCCCGGTCGTGTTTTGCTCAAATCATCTGCCCAATTTTTGTGTCATTGACCAAAGACTCGTCTGGCACGGCGGCCTCAACCCGCTGGGCCGGACGCCTACCGACGAGAGCAGTTTGCGGATGGATGCGCCGGACATGGCGGCGGAGCTGGTAGAGTTTTTGCGCGGCATGATGCCAAGCGGATGATGTCCCGTGGCGTATTTTCTGATGCACAATTATTAGATCCAGCTTCATTATACAGGCACTGGCGATTTCACTTATTTTTCCTTCTTTTCTTTTTTGTTCCCATCGCCAGAGCATATCTGCGGCCAAGTCCTTTTTTGCGTCATCCTGAGGATTACCCATTCCCATTGTGTTCCGTCTATTCCGCCATTGTTCACTGAATTCATGAATTTTCACTTTATTCACCTTTTTTCACTTGCCACGACTGAAAATTCATGATATGCTTCTCTTATCACTCGATGAAAAAAGCAAGGGAGGGGACCTCGTTGCAGGAGACCGAACGGATCGAGTTCAAACGCATGGTCACAGACGATATTGCCAAGGAAGTGATCGCATTTGCCAACGCGGAGGGCGGGGCCATCTATATCGGCGTGGCAGACGATGGCACGCCGGTCGGCCTGGCAGATTTTGACGCGGAATATACGCGCCTGACCAACATCATTCGGGACGCTATCCTTCCCGATGTGACGGTGTTTGTCCACTACACAAAGATGGATGGCGACTGGATCCGTGTGGATGTCAACGAGGGCAGCTCCAAGCCCTACTACTTGAAAAAGCACGGGTTAAAGCCTTCCGGCGTCTATGTCCGGCAGGGGGCATCCGCCGCACCAGCTTCCAGTGAAAAGATCCGCCAGATGATCAAGGATTCCGACGGGGATACCTTCGAGGCCCTGCGCAGTCTGGAGCAGGATCTGACCTTCACGGCGGCAGAGGAGACCTTTGCCCGCTATCATGTCGAGTTTGACCCAAGCAAAACCATCGCCTTGGGATTGGAAAATCCCGTTTCCCTTAGTTAAAGATATTGTCGGGTATTTCAAGATGTGTCATTCGATTTTGCCGATAAAGCGGTAGAAGATTTCCACTTCCTG